>Ga0134128_10000073_pt1 | contig 140204 bp, 111 predicted proteins | sample KB31754_FD_96462 | JGI IMG/M metagenome (GOLD analysis project Ga0134128, IMG submission 96462) | Terrestrial soil microbial communities with excess Nitrogen fertilizer from Kellogg Biological Station, Michigan, USA - KB3-175-4 | ecosystem: Environmental > Terrestrial > Soil > Unclassified ... | reverse complement strand
GGTTCGGACGATCAATTCCCACTTATGGACTGCGGTTATTAAGAAGCGCCACATTTTCGCTTTTCTGGATGACCGCCAAGAGAAAGAGGTTGTGCTCGATTCCAACCGACTCAAGGATCTTCTCAAGATGGAAGAGCCTGAAATGGCGGCAGCATAATCAGTTCCACCTTGGCGGATTGCTGGCAACCCTGGATCGTCCAGATTCGTCAGCGCCGTTGAACTTCAACCCATCGCTCATCTCGGCCAATTGGCGGAAGAGCGGTCAAACCCCTGGATAGCGGGACAGGAAACACTCTCATGTTGAAAAAAAGATTCGCAATTCTGCGCCGTGATCTCTCAGCATACCCGGTCACCGAACTACGTGGAATAGCCCACTTCGTCCAAACTCTCGATGGGCTTTTTGACCAAGCCAACATCACATCGGGCATGGAAATTCTGGAAGATTTGGAGGGCGCTGTCGGCAACGAACTTGCTGAAATCGGCGGCATCCTCCATCTGGTTCAGCGACGAGTCGCCAGCGAATTGGCAACTCGAAAGTAGAATGCGGATAGCTGGCGGCTGGTGCGACCAGATTCGTCAGCGCCGTTGACATCAACCGTACGCTCAACCCGGCCAATCGCCGGGATGAGCGATCATTCCGTGGGATTCCCCTACGGCGCACAAGAGGAAGAATATGGTGACACAACATCTACAAGAAATACACGATCAATGGCTGGCTGATGTGATGAGCCTAGAGCCGAATGGCAGCTTCGATTATCTGCTGCAAGACCTGCCGAAAGTAGCGGAAATTGGTGAAGATCCAACTGTCCGCTTCAAATTGTTCATGCCGGGAACGGGGTTGAGATGGTACGTCCTGGCTGGACACGAGACCTGTGGTGATTGGATTCTGCATTGCTACGCCACTGGTCCTGATCACGAATACGATGAGTTTGGCGATGTGCTGCTCAGTGATCTATTGCGGCAGGTGGGTCCGTTAGGGGCGTCCGTCGAGCGTGACCGCTATTTCACTCCCGTTCCCGTCAGCCAGATTGTCAACGGTCAGAAGTATTGAAGCCGCTTTGGACCAAACCCGGCGACAGCGCCTCGGCCACGATTCGGCGCTGAAAGATTTTCAGTGAAAGGAGACCTCAGAATGTTTCGTGATTCAACGTGATGCTCTTTCGCCGGAATCGGGCACTTCCCGGTGACGGCAGGGCAACGGAAGATCGCATTCCGTGGCCCGGAGCAACTTCGAGCCTGATGAGGGGCGACCAGTTGACTTTTTGAAAGTTGGTTCCAAATGTAATGTTGACGAATGGTGAAGTTGAAAACGGCGGGAGAGTTCCCGACGCAATGGTCAAGGTGGCGAGTGAAGTTGCGAGGCCGTTCAAGAAGCGGAAGATCGATCCGGCTTTGAAGGCGTGGATTGATAATGTGATTGTCCCGGCGCTGGTACGGCTGTACCTAGCGGAATGTGGTTCCAGCCCGGATAATGGAAGAATCTCCATTTTGGAGCGTGTCCAATGAGCCGATGCGGTATTTACGCACGATATTCCAGCGACCGGCAAAGCCCTGCGTCTATCGAAGATCAAGTGCGGCGGTGCAAGGAATACGCTGACAGGGAACGATGGGAAGTGCTCTCCGAACACATCTACAAAGATGAAGAGCTTTCCGGCGTTGGTTCGGATCGGCCTGGATGGACAAAACTGCGTTCCGCCATGAAGCGGAATCCCCGCCCATTCGATGTCTTGTTAGTAGACGATACCAGCCGCCTTAATCGAAACCTTGGCGACAACTCAAAATTTCTGGATGAACTGAACTACCTTGGAGTTCGGGTCATTGCGGTCTCGCAAGGCATTGACAGCCAAAACAAGCAGTCGAAGCTGGTCATGACATTTCACGGCCTCGCTGACGAAATGTACATTGACGAGTTGGCCGATAAGACCCATCGTGGACTGGAAGGGCGTGCGTTGAAGGGTCTGAGCACAGGTGGGCGAACTTACGGATACGACTCCGTTCCCGTTCCTAGCGAAGTCGGCGCTGACGGAGTTGCCGCCCGCCGCCGACAGATCAACAAGGCTGAAGCCGCTGTAGTCCTGCGGATTTTTGAAATGTACGCTGATGGTGGTTCGCTGAAGGGCATTGCAAAAACCCTGAACGCAGAGCATCTTCCGCCGCCCCGCAAGCGTCGTGGGCGGCAATTTGCTACGTGGTGCCCAAGCGCCATCCGGGAGATGTTGAGACGGGAATTGTACATCGGGCGCATTGTTTGGAATCGCCGCCGCTACATGAAGAGACCCGACACGAACAAGCGTGTGAGCCGCAAGCGTCCTGAGACTGAGTGGACACCGCCCATCGAAGCGCCAGAACTTCGCATCATCCCACAAGACCTTTGGGAGCGAGTTCAGAATCGCATCGCCTTCGTTGCTAAAAAGTACAACTTCGGCAACTGCCCCGGTCTCGCACATCGAGCTTCAACAAGCCCGAATTTGCTGACTGGCCTCATGAAGTGTGGCGTGTGCGGAGCCAACCTCATCATCGTGACCGGACGTGGCAAGAACGGCCACCACCGCTACGGTTGCCCGCAGCACTTCAACCGTGGGGCGTGCACTAATGGGCTAAAGGAACGTGCCGATGTCCTGGAGAAGCAACTTCTCTCCGAACTCCAAAACGCCGTATTGCGGCCTGATGCCATAGAATACGTCGTGCAGGAATTCGAGCGGAATTTGCAGTCCTCATTGGCTGGTCTCGACAACAAGATCGGGCGTATGCGCCAGCGTGCCGAAGAATTGAAGCACGAGATCGCAAGCGCCGTTAGGAATTTGATCGCTTGCAACAACAATCCGACTCTCGTTCAGGCAATCAACACCCGCCAACAGGAGCTTGACGAAATCACCCGCCAGCTTCTCAGCACGGAACCGGATTCAGTTTCGGCAGAGATCGGGCGCATTCGCCAGTTCGCTACCGGGCGGCTAGGCGACATCCGGCAAATCCTAAAGGTGGACGTTCAGAAGGCAAAGGCCGAACTGCAAAAGCACATCAGCGAGATTCGCATGGTGCCGCAAGTAGAAGGGTCCAAAGGCCATTACGTCGCAGAAGGGGAATGGAATCTTTTAGGTGGGTACGGTGAAGATGCTGGAAACCCAGCAACCAAGCGCATTCGGATGGTTGCGGGGGAAGGATTTGAACCTTCGACCTTTGGGTTATGAGGGCGCCTGCCGAAACGCCTGACGCTGTCGCCAGCAAGCTGGCGATTCGACCTATGTTATCGAAAGTCAACAGGATGCGGCTGCAATGCGGAGTTTCTGCCGCGCAGTGACTTCTCATGAACTGCCCTGATATCGAGGACCTTCGATCATGCCAATGTGGAAGTCGATGTGGAAGGCCCCGGACGCTGAGACTGCCTGACGTGCTGTTGACCGAAACGCGCACTGGAATGAGTATCGGTCGCACGGCGGCAAAAAGCAAGCGGCCATACGCGCGTTGATGATTCGACGGCAGCGGTATCCTTTGGCCCTTCTAAAATAACGTGCCCTGCGGCTGTATTGACTTCTACTTCACGGTCACGGCAATTCTGGACTCCGGTAGAGTGAAATCGTAGGTGGCCCCTGAGAGGGTGACTGTTGCCTGGCCGGGGGCGAATCCTTTCACGCTGACGGTAACCTGCCGATCGCCGGGGTTGAGGAACGTCTGCGAATTGACGACGGCCAGCACCGCGGGATTCGACGACGTCACAGTGATCGGAATCGGTGCGACTCCGCCTCCTATCATCAGCGGGCCGAGGGCGGAGGTCGCGGGGGGCGACAGCGCGGGGACGACCGTCAGACTGCCCGTCGACCCTGCGTTCACCGCAACGGATTGCGATTGGGCGGCTTCCTTAAAGACGAACGCGGTCTGCGTGACGTTGGCTTGCGCGTTCCAGTTGTAATTGCCGGCGTAGAGATAGACACTCGCGGCGCCGATCGCGTTCCCTGCGATGTAGAACGGCGTCGAGGTGCGTTGACCGGCGGGTATGGTGACTGTCACGGTGTTGAACATGGGGCCGGTCGGACTGGTGGAAGTTAGGAGCGGGTAAAAGGCGTTCACCGCCACGGTTAGATCGGACACCGGGAGGGGCGCCGAGGCGCCGAGTTTCGCCTGTATCGGCCCTTCGAGGTCGCGACCGATCGTGAAGAAAGGAATCGAAAGATTCGGCTCGGTCACGTTGACGACCACTGCTCCGCCGGACGCCGGCGTGCCTCCGTTCGCAAGCGGACCCAACGTGAGCACGGCAGTACCCGCCGATAGGGGCTGAACCGAAGCGGTGAAGGTCACGGGCTTGGCCGGGTCAGGCTGCAGGAAGGCAATTGCCGGAGTGCTCACCGCAAGCACGGCGGGGTTCGACGACGTCAGCGTCACTGACAGGTTCGCACCGGGGCGCGGCAGTTGAGTGCCGCGCGGCTGAAGCGTGGCGGGGTCGAGCGGCGACAGGTTCACCGTCAACGGCTGCACCGGCGTGTTGGTTTGCATGCTCAACTGAGTGTTCGTCGAGTTGACGTTGCTGAATACGGCGGCTGACGAAGTGTGCGTCACCGTGAGGCTCGCCGATACGTAACTTGGAGCGGAGACCGTCACGGTGGAAGTGCCGCTATCGGCGAGCCCTTGCAAGTAGACTCCGGCAAAGCCGCTGGCGGCGGGCGTCACCGTGATACTGCCCTGCCCCGGCGCCACGCCATCGGTTGAAAGCAGTAAGTGCGATGGGTCGGAGGACGTAACGGTGATAGCGTTCGGCGGGAAGCCTTGCGATGAGATGGTGAGCGAAGTCTGAAGATCGCGTCCGACCAGCGCGCTGCTGACGCCCGCGAATCCAAGCTGCGCGCCGGCTACCGTCAGCGCTATCTGCCCAGTACTTGCGGGCGAGGAGTAGCCGGAGGGCACGCCGAGAGTGAGCGTGGCGGCACCGGTCTGGACAGCGTGAAATTTCGCCGCGACTTGCGAGCTTCCGCCGCTGAAGACAAGCTGTGGGGTGTCTACGCCGATGGTGCCGGCGTCGGAAGAAGTGACGGAAACCGGGATCGACGCACCCGGCCGAATGACCGGTTGGTACAAGCCATACCCGACGGGGGGATTGCGCGGAATCACGATCACGGGGACCACATTGGCGGTTTGCGCTCCGCTCTGCAGCAGCACCTGGGTAGATCCGAAGTAGTTGAACGCGAACGACAGGTCTGCAAGCGCGATGTTGAGGGTCCCGGGGGCGTACCCGCTCGCAGCGACCGAGATCGGAACGACGCCGTTATTGTCCAACGCGTGAATATAGAACGGCCCCGCGCCATTGTGTCCGGCGATCATGATCTGAGTGATTGCCGCGGATGGCGGGGTGGCGGCATCAGGGCTGAGGAGGACGCGCGACGGATCGGAACTGGTGAGCGTGACGGCAACGTTCGCGCGAGGCGCGGCGACGTTGTTCGGAAGGGAGATGGAGGTGGACAGCGCCGTGTCTTTGCCCAGCAGGACGTTGTAGGTGAGGAACGTGGGGCCAGTGACATTGACGGATAGACTGGACAAGCCGGGCGCCGCTGTGAATCCAGCCGGCGTGACGACCGAGACGGTGGTCTGGCCTTCCGTCTGGGGAGTGAATGCGACTGTGGGCTGCTGCGCGTATTGGCCGGCGGACAGGGTGATGGGGCTGCCGGAAATCGCGCCGACAGAGGGATTCGAACTCACGATATCGAACTGCACCGGTCCGAGACCGGCGCGCAGCGCGAGACCAGTGGGTTGCGGTGTCGAGCCGCTGAGGATCAGAATTTGCGGCGTGATGGTGGTAGGCGGCGATTGCGTCGTAGTGGTGAATTGGCCAGTCTGCTGCGGCACGGGGACGGAATCGCCGCTGGCGTTCAGACCGATGGCGGTCGGCGCCATAGCGACTGTAAGAGTTCCGGGATTAAACGTCGGCATGGACGCCGTGATGGTGGCGGCGCCCTGATCGTCCAACGCCTGCACGGTCAACCTTGAAATCCCGGCTTGGTTCACGGTGACCGAAGCGGCTCCCGGCTGCGACGGGTCGGCGGATATGAGCAGCTTACCGGGGTCGCTGCTGGTGACGGTCAGAGGGAGGTCGGGACTGCCAAAGCCGCCGAACTGGATCGGCGCCTGGAGGTTTTTGCCGATCGTGATGGTGTTCATGACGATGGTGGGCGTCTTGATGACGACGGCGAGATTCTGACGAAGGGCCGGCAGGCTGAAACCGGCCGGCTGGACGAGCGTGAGAGTCGCGGTACCGGCGGCGACGCTCTTGATCTGCAGACTGAATCCGTTCGGCACGGTGTAGGAAGGTGTAGAGAGGGAGACGATGTCGGGATTTGCGTTCGTGATACCCACGCTCGCGGTAAGCCCCGGACGCAGCGTTTGCGCCGCTACGGGCAGCATCGTTGCCGGATCGAGCGCGTACGAGGTGATCGACGGCAGGTTGAAGCTGCTGTAGAGCGTCGCTGTGGTCGAATCGGCAGCCCAGAGAAAGCCCGAGGGATCCAGCGTGACTGTGGCGGTTACGGTGACGCCGCCGGAGACGGTGGCGGTGATCCGCGCCTGTCCAGCGGGCGCGAGACCGTAAACATAAAACTGCGCGGTGGTGGCGCCGGCGGCGAGTGAAAGATCGATCTGCGCCGCTCCGGCGGTTTGATTAATAGTGGGCGATAGAAGGACCAGACCGGGGTTGCTGCTGGCCAGGTGAACGGCGGTTTGCGACGTAGCCGCTACGGGGAGCGTGAGGGTCATCAGGGCGGTTAGATTGTTGCCGACTTCAATGTCCGCCATGATGGCGGGCTTGGTTTTCACCAGAACGGCCGGCGTGCGGTTGCTCGCGCTCTCTGCGAAGCCGGGCGGGGTGCGAACGGAGAGGACGCTGGAGCCCGCCGACTCACCCTTGATCGAGAACGAGGCGCTGCCGTTGGCCGCCACCACGGTGGGAGTGGCGATGCTGACCGCCTGTGGATTGGAAGAGGTCAGAGTGAGGCTGAGCGTGCCGCCCGGATTCGGCACAAAGCAGCAGACAGCAGACACATCAGAGGTTCCGACGCCTGCGGTGAGAGCGATGCTTTGACCGAGCGCCAAGGTAATCGGCTGCGGCAACGACGCGGCGTAGGGGAACGTGAGCGCTGGAGCGACGATATGGATGTTTACATTTACCGGAGCTTCACCCGGCGCGGCGACCGTCACCGGCACGTCGCCGCTGGAAGCGATGGCCTGCACGTAGAAGTTCTGCACGAAACTGCCTGAGGCGTTGTAGGAGATGCTTGCCGCGCCAGCCTGGCTGGTGGTTGTTGAGAGAAGGACGCTGGATGGGTCCTGGGTGGTAATGGTGACGGTCTGTTTGGGGTCAAGCGGAAGATACGAGAGTTGGATGGCGCGTTGGAACCCCGCGGGCACGGAGTACGTGGGGTTCAAGCCGGAGAGCGAGCTGACGATCACGTCGAGTGGATTATACGGGAAGGCCAGAGTGTCTGAAGAGAACGTGACGAAGGTCTCGCCTGCGGCAGCGGGCGTGAAGTTCGTACGAACGGCGCTGACGCTGGAATCGGCCGAGGAAGCGAACGTCGCGGTGTTTGAATCGAAGCTGCCGACTGACGGGTTGGAAGTCGCGATCTGGAACATGAGGGGGCCGACTCCGGGCCGGAGACTCTGCGCGTAATATGGCCCACCGTTCGGGGGGAAAACCGCCAGTTGAAAGGCAAACGAAGTCGCACCTGAGAGCGCAAGGGTCAGCGGTGCAGGCGAATTCGCGCTGGAGGTTACCGTCCTGCCGGAATAGGAGACGGAGACGGCCGCCGGGTAGCACTGGGCCGGCACGATCTGCGTGGCGTAGCCGGGCGCGGAAATCGTGATGGTGGCGCCGCCGTGGTCCGCAAGGCAATCGAGGTAGTAGATGAATCCGTTTGGGTACGTTCCGGAGAGTTGAATTGAGGACTGCCCCGAATCGGTGGGATTGGCGGCGATTTGGACGATGGATGGGTCGCTGCTGGTGAGAGTGATAGAAACAGGGCTGGCGGCGGCCTCTCCGATGTATGCAGATCCGTAGGTGCGCAGGTCCTTTCCGCCGAAGGCGGGGAGCGCGTTGATCGCTGCCGAACCGAAGCGCGCGATAAACCCATCGCTGGAACCCTTCAGGGCGGTTTGCGTCGGGTTTTGTAGCGGCAGGTCGGCGGACGATGTCTGGCCCCACACGGTAATCGCGGAGCCGCCGAACGCTTGCAGTCCGAGGATTCGATCGCTACCGGAACCGCCAAAGTAAGTGGCGTCCAAAAGGCTGCCGTTGAGATCGTAGTGCGAGACAAAGCCGTCGTCCGCGCCTCCGCCGAAGTTTGCCTGAAGCGGGTTGACGACTGGAAAATCGGGGGAGGAGGTCCATCCCGCCACGAAGATGCCCGTACCGAAATCCGTCGCGACACTGGACGGCTGTTCCGCTCCCGAGCCTCCGATGTAAGTGGCAAGGGTGACGGAGGAAAGATCGGTGGCGAAAACCGCCAGGAACCCATCGCTCGCGCCGCCGCCATAGTTCGGCTGCGCGGCGTTTCTGGTCGGCAGGTCGGTGGATGAGGTGGTTCCAGCGAGCAGTATGGAGGTGACGGTGCGGCAAAGAGCAGTTCCGCGTTCGGCGCCACTCCCTCCAAACAAGACGCCCGCCGATGCAGGCGCGGAGCGATAGCTCGGAAAGAGCATCAGGAACGCGTCCGAGGGGCCGTTCAGCGGCGACGGGCCGCCAGGCAGCGAAAAATCCGGTGAGTTGGTTTCGCCGGAAACATAGACGTTGGGGTTCGAGAGGAGGATGGACGACGGGGTGTCGTCACCGGACCCGCCGAAATATACGGTCGCCGTGATGCGGACTTCTGGAAAGATGTTGAAACCTGCGATGAAGAAGCCGTCGACGCCCGCGGCAGAATCGGAAGGAACGCCTTGGAAAACAGGGGCGTCGCCCGAGGGCAGGCCTCGACCGGTGGTGACACCCGCCACCGCGAAATTCGTGCCGCTGGCTGACACTGCGGTAATGCGGTCATCGCCGGAGGTGCCGACGTAGCTGAGGAAAGTATTATTTCTGCTGGAGGTGGGATATATCAGCAGCAAGAAGCCGTCGGTTGCTCCGCCGGAATACTCGGACTGCCACGCTGTATACGTGAAAGCCCCGTTGGTGGTGGTCGGCAGGTCGGTGGCATTGGTATATCCGCCGATCGCGATGAGTGAAACGTAGCCGGTACCAACGCCGCTCAGCGCAGCGGACGTGACGATGGCATCGCCGGTGGCGCCATAGATGGTGGTGAAACTACCCTGCTGCACAAAGATGCAGTTCGCCTTGCGGCGGCCGAACGAAGCGCCGGGAAAATCGAGAGAGGATGTGTTCCCCACGACTACGTCTGCACCGGCGGCGATAACGGAATCGTCTCCGCTGCCGCCTAAGAAGGTGGAGGCGTCGAGGACAGGATCGATGGCGAGGGGGAGCGCGGGATCGTGTACGCCGACGCTGAACGCTACATCGCGGGCGTCCAGCAGACGGTACGCGGATTGGACCTCGCGGCGGGAGCCATCCGGCAGAGTTTCGTAGGCGACGGGCTTTTGGTGGCGCACCTCGCCTTCCGCGGTCTCGACGATCAGAGCGCCATCGGACGCAATTCTGAGCCGACGGGCTCCGGTGAAGCGGAGGCGGATGGCGGCCGGATCGGCATGGGGCGCGAGGCGGAAATCGTATTCAAGGCGATCGGCGGCGCCATAGTAGACGACGTCGATGCCGGGGTACGCATTGCGGCGCGCGAGGCTGCGGTAACTGGGCGCATCGTCGACCCAGTGGCTACGGTCGCGGCCGACACGGTACGTAGTAGTGCGGCCGGTGGCGTCGAGTGGCTCCCACCGGGCGGCGGGGCCTTCGCCGGCGATTTGGAATCGGGCCGCGGCCGTGCGCCCGGGAAGAATGACACCGGCATCGGTAAACAAGATGATGCCGTCGCCGGTGCGGGCAAGGTATCGAACAGCAGGGTCGGTCTGCCCGCGATTGGCTTCGAAGGAGAGGCCGGCGCGCGCGCCCCAAATATCGACGGGAGGGTGGGCAGCGGCAAGCGGCAGCGCAAGGGCGAAAAAGATAATGGCGCGGGTCGGCATAGGGTTAGTGGACGACGATGGTGACGCTAGTTCCGCGGCCGGGTGTGGAATAGCCAGGCGGAGTTTGCAGGGTCAGGGTAGCGGTTCCGGCAGCAAGCGCGCGGACGACGACGGCAGTGGTGGCCTGAGGGCCACCGTTGATGTAGAAGCTCGCAGGCGGCGCGATGACGGACGGATTCGAACTGGTGACTGCGATCGGGACCGGAGCGACTCCGGGCCGCAGTGCGAAGCCGCCCAGGGGGCTGAGTGTGGAATCCAGCGCGTCGTTCTCAACATAAATGGTGAAGCTGGTGTTTATGCTCACCGCGGCCGGCGCGGAAGTGAAGATGAAGCCGGCCGGCTGGACCGTGACTGGATAGGTCGCGGTGGAGAGGCCATCCCCCGACAGCGTCAGCGTAGCCGCGCCGGCGGAATCGCCGCCGATCAGGTTGAATGGACCGGTGGTGGAGGAGCCGGAAGGAATGGTGAGGTTGAGCGTCGCGGCAGGAGTGCCGGCTGAAGCGTTGGAGAGTAGCAGGCGCGCGGGATCGCTGGAGGTGAGTTGGAGGGATATCGCGCGACCCACGGCGGAAGCAAGCGAGATGGAAGTGGGGCGCACAAGGTTCTGCCCGACGGCGAGGGTGCTGCCGAAGGAGACGATCGGCGGGATGACGGTGAGCAGTTGCTGGCGATTCGATACGGGGTCCGCGAATCCGGGCGGAACGCTGAGTGTCAGAAGCGCGGTTCCGCGGGCTGTGGGCTGAACGTTGAATGCCTTCACGGAGTCGCCTGGATTGAAGGTGATCTGGGCCGGAGAGATGGAAGCGACCGTGGGATCTGAGAGGGAGGGTTGGACAACGACCGGAGGAGCGCCGGGCCGCAGCGCCTGGGCGCCGAACGTCCCGCTGTAGCCAAACTGGTCCAGGGTGGTGAGAGTTGCCTGGAAAGTAAGCGGAGCTGACAGTGGCGTCAGAGTGCCGATGCTCGGGGGCGCGAGGATCACAACCGGCTGAGTGAGTTGGACGGTCGCCGTGGAGTTCTGATATCCGGGCGCGGAGAAGGTGAGGGTCGCCGAACCCGTAGATGCGAGTGCCTGAACGTACACAAGGGAGTTGTTGTTGGAGCTCGCAACTACGGTAGTCGACGCCTGCCCGGCGGCCGTGGCGGATGCCGCGACGAGCACGCGCGACGGATCGCTCGAGGTGACGGTCACGGTAGCTGCGACGAAGATGGGGATCGAACCCTGGAGATTCGCTCCGAGGGTGATCTGGGACAGGCCGATGTTGAGGTAGCCTCCCGATACGGCGATGCTGACCGGAGGGGGAGCGGTATATGGCGCCGGAACGGTGGTGGTTATGGTAACTGACCCGGCGGCGAGCGGCTGAATTTTCAGGTCGAGTTCCGTGGCGCCGGACTTCCACGTTGTGGACGCGGGAGAGAGCGAGACTATGCCCAAGGGGGAGGCGGCGACTGAGACGGTCGGCGAGACTCCCGGCCGGAAGAAGAAAGTGCCGCTCGTTTGCTGCTGGGCAGCCGGCACGGGGAACAGCGCGAATGTGGAGTTCGAATCCTGGAGGGTGACCTGACTCGGCGCGCGCGCAACCAAGGTCGTCGGTGATAGCGCGACGTTGGTTGTGGTGGTGGCGTAGCCCGGCGCGGAGATGGTGATGGTGGGGCGGCCGGAACCGGCGATTGCCTGTGCGTAAATTGTGGGGTACGGGGTCGATCCGCGGGTGAGGTGAAGAGTTACCGAAGGCGCACCTGGGGTCGCCGCGTCGACGCTGAGGAGCAGAGATGACGGATCGCTGCTCGTGAATGTGACATCCACGTCGGTGGGGAGAGTCGCAGCGCCATTCTGGAGATTGACGCGTAAGGCGGTGGCAAGATCCTGGCCCAGGGTGAAGCCGGCGATCGCAAACGACGGCCCGTTGACGGTGACGTGCAGGGAGCGGCCGTAGGAGGTGGGGGCGGCGAGGAAACCGGCGGGAAGCGCGGGCGAAAGATCCGTCTGGCCGGGGGCGATGCCGGTCACCGAGAACGAAGACGAGGAAGTCAGGCTGTTGAGGATCGGCTGGTTGGAAACGGTGGCAACGGAGGGATTCGAATTGTTGATCCCCACCGGCATCGAATTGAGTCCGGGCCGCAGCGTGACGTTCCCTTTGACCGCGCCAGAGTTATTTAAGGCGAGGATGTTGAGGTTGGCGCTGGTAGGGCCTTGCTGGACGTTGACGGTCACGGCGGAGCCGGAACCCGGGTATGCCGGGAAAAGACCAAGGGCCGTAAGACCGATCGGCACAGTCGTGGAGGTGGGCGGGAATCCGGCGGCGGTCGCCGTGACCTGCGCGTCGGCGGGTCCGTCAATGGCGTTCATGTAGACGCTGAATTGACCGCCGAGGCTGTAGTTGGTGAGGGCGGGAAGAGTTACGGAAGGGGCGCCGAGGTCGAAGCTGTTGGTGGAGAGAAGAAGCTTCGACGGATCGGAACTGGTAAGGGTGATGGCGGGAAGCGTCGAGGAGGACCACCGGCCTGGCGATACCGTGAGGGAGGCTTGCGCATTGACGCTGATGACGCCGGCCTGTACAGAGAGAGTCGGGCTTTGTGCGATGAGTTGCAACGGCCGCGCTCCGGCCGGTTGGACGGAGCCTGCCGGCTGCGTGATCGCTACCTGAGCGGTTCCGCCGCCGGCCGGGGTGAAAGTGAGGTTGGCGTCACTCGCGGCGAGGCTTGCGAGCGTGAGGGAAGTAGGGCTGACAGTCGCGACCGCAGGATCGGAGACTTGTAGGGCTACGGCGCCGGTTGCACCGGGACGCACGGATTGCTGCGCGAGTGCTGCGTGCGACGAGGGATCCAGCGCGAAGGCCGCCACGGCGGGATTGAAGCCCGAGCCGGAGACCGTGTAAGTCTGCAGGTTCCAGGCGAATCCGGAAGGTACGAGCGGGACTGTGGTTTTCGCGCTGCCGTAGCCGTCGATAGCGCAGGTGACATCGACGGAGCCCGACCCGGCGAGCGCTTGCAAGTATACCGTCGTGTTGGCAAACGGCTGAGAAAACGTGAGCGTCCCCTGCCCCGGCGTTTTGCCGTCAACACTCAGCAGCGCAAGGTTGGGGTCGGAGACGGTGAAGGTGACGTTTACAGGCGCGGTATCGGCTTTACCGGCGATGGTCTCGGTAATGCCGCTTTGCAGGTTGTAACCGGTGGGCCCGGCGGCAAGGGTGACGCCTTTCGGCACAACGGTGACCTTCACGGCGGGGCCGGTAACGGCCATTCCGGAAACGATGTTGGCGGTGAGGTTCGTGTCGCCGGCTGTTACGGCCTGAAGCGCGAGACTGGCGGTCGCGTTGAGGGATCCGCCGGGATAGCCGAGCGTGAAGGGACCGGACGATTCTGGAGAGATCACATTACGTGTGCTGCTCACGGCCTGCACGACGATGGGAGCGGCCCCTGGTCGGAGTGTGTAAGCGGCGGCGTTGGGCGCCGACCCCGCAAACCATGGACTCATGTACAGCTGCAACGTAGTCTGGGCGGTCTGTCCGGGTGTCAGGTAGAAGGACGACTGGAAGTTGGAGTATTGGAAGAAGCCGGCCTGGAGTTTTCCATACGGCACCACCCTGGTGACGGGATCGCTGCCGGGCACCGTCGCGGTTATGGAAACCGTGCCCGTGGAGTCGAGAAGTTCCAGGGAGACGCGGGCCTGGCCGGAGCTGTCGGTGGTTGCGGTAGCGGAGTCTTGCCAGGCGCCGCCGCTGGAGAGAAGCGCCTTCGAAGGATCGGATGTGGTGAAGGTGATCGGGACGCCGGACTGGAATAAGTTCAGGCCATAGCTGGCCACGACCTGCGCGATGAGGTCCCGCATCATGTAGGGAATGTAGAGGGACAGCGAGGCTCCCCGCGCAGCAATGTGCATCGTGCTTGCGGGAACGAAGTTGAAGGGCGCGGCGGTGGTGAACGCGAGGTCGGCCGACCCGGGCGCGGCGAAGGTATAAGTGAAGCCGAGGAAGGGATACTGCTCGGGGCTCGTAAGAGTCGAGAATTGGTCGATGGTTACGGAAGACTGACCGAGGCTGAGGATGTCGGGGGCAGGATTGACGGCGTCAACTTCGATAGGAGGAATTCCGCCGCGTGGGTTCTGGCGCGCGAGCGGCTGGCCGGTCGCGGGTTCGAGTGCGACGGGGACTACGGTCACGATGGCGGCGTTGTTGGAAGCTGTCGCATTCGATAGAAAAAGCCCGCTGGGCACGCAGTGCACGTTGACGCTGCGAGCGGGGTAGTTGGGCGCCGTGAGCGTGACGGTCGCGCCGCCGCTATCGGTAAGGCACGCCGCGAGGAAACGGCGTGTTTGAAATAGTGGATCGGCGGCCGCGGCGAGAGTGGCGGAGGCCTGGCCGGGGTCGTCGGGATGAATGGAAATGAGGACTTGCGTGGGGTCGCTGGACGTGGCGGTGAGCGGCACACCGATGTAGTTGGCGGGGTCGCCGAGAGAGGCGAGGAGGGGCGCGGCGAGGTCCTTGCCCACAGTGGCGCCTTGCGCGTGGATCACTGGAACGGAGAGAGTCGCGTAGAAGCCGTCGTTGCCGCCGGCGTTGCCGGGCTGCGTGGGATTGAGGAGTGGGAGGTCGGCGGAATCGGAGTAGCCGGCGATGTAATCGTTCTGCGCGCCGTCGGAGGCGACGCTGACGATGCGGTCCGTGCCGGAGCCGCCGAAGCACGTGGAGTAAATGACGGCAGCGGGATCGAGGTGGGTGACGAACCCGTCGGCAGGACCGTTGCCGCAAGCGGAGATCGGGTTGGCGGTGACGGGAAAATCCGAGGAGTTGGTCCAACCACCGATGAGGAGTTCGTTATACGGAGTGACGACGAGCGCGAGAGCTTCATCGGCGCCGGACCCACCCAGGTAGGTGCCTTGGATAAGCGTTTGTAAATCCGGCGAGAACTGCGCGACGAAGGCGTCGGTATCGCCGCCGGCATACGCGGATTGAGGCGCGTTGGGGAAAGAAAGGTCTGCAGATGACGTCGCGCCCGCCACGGCGACGTTGCCACTCGGCATCGCGACGATGGCGTTGATGCGATCGTCCGCCGACCCGCCGAAGTACATTCCTTGCGCGGGCTGGATCTGGGTCCACCCGGCGTTGGCGGTCGCGTGCAGAACGAAGGCATCGGTCGACCCGTTGCGCGCGCCGCTCCACGTGCCGGGCGTGTTCCAGTCGCCCGACGCAGTCACTCCCGCGACGTAGAGATCGGCGCCGGTAGATGAGAAGGCGACGGCGACGGTGCGATCGTCGGACGATCCGCCGAGGTAAGTGGAAAGCGCGAGCGTGCCCTGCTCGTTCATGACGGCAAGGAATCCGTCGCTGCCGCCGGCGGCGGTGGATTGCCACGCGGAGGTAAGCGGAAAATCGGTCGAGGTAGTGGACCCGACGGCAGCGAAGCCGTAATACCCCTGCGGCGCAATACCGAGTACGCGGTCATCGCCCGAGCCCCCGAGGTAAGAGGCGAAAGCGATCGCGCCGCCGCTCTGCGCCTCGACGATGAAGCCGTCCCATGGTCCGCCGCCGAACTGCGACTGAATCGGACTGGGTGCGAATCCGACGGCCGTGTTCGTCTGGGTGACCGGGAAATCCGTAGAGTTGGTGTAGCCGCCGATGAGAGACGTGTAGCCCAGGACCGCGCAAGTGGCAACGTCGTCGCCGGAGCCTCCGATAATGTTGGTGGATTGGCTCTGCGGGTTATAGACAAAGATGTCCGTGCCGCGGTGCTTGGCCGTGAGAAATCCTGGAAAGCCGACGGAGGTGGTAGTGCCGACGATAGCTGTGCGCGGGTCGGCGGCGACGACGCGGTCGTCGCCTTCAGCGCCAATGTAGGAGCCGGCGATAAGGACGGGGTCGACAATCACGGTGGAGTGTTTGCGGCGGCCACGAACGTCGAAGGCCGCCGAATGCGGTCCGGCAATGCGCCAACGTCCGGTGGCGCTGGACCGCGAACCGTCGGCGTTGATCTGGTAGAGCTTGGGCGGGCGCTGGAAGAAGTCGCCCGATTCGGTTTCGGCTACGAGTGCGCCGTCGGGGCGGAGGGTGAGGCGGCGTTCGCCGGAGAAGCGGAGGCGGATGCGCCGCGGGTCGGCGTCGGCATGAAGGACGAGGTCATATTCCAGGTCGGGCCCAGCGGCGTAGAGGACCAGGTCGATGCCGTCATAGAGGTTGCGGCGAATGAGGCGGCCGAAGTGCGGGACATCGTGGATCCAGCGTTCGGGCTGATTGCCGAGCGTGTAGGAGGTGACGCCGGGAAGCGGGTCGAGCGATTCCCATCGGGCCTGGGGATTGGCTGCGTCGAAGACGAGGACGAAGCGGGCGTCGCGCGTGGGAGTGGAGTGGAGGAGTTCAATGCGCGAGTCGGCGATCAGGAGAAGGGATCCGCGCGTGCGGGATACGAAGCGGAACTGCGGGTCGGTCTGCCCTTGATTCGGTTCGAATCGGATCGAATCCATCGCGGCTGCCCCGAATCCGCACGTGGGCATAAGGAGCAGGAGCAACCACCGGGTGATCGTCACAAGTTAGCCGGATCATTGTAACATCCGGCCCTGCGCGGGGCTCAGTAACCGAAACTGCGTCTGTCGTTAAGGATGTGCGTCTGTCGTTAAGGATGTGAATTGTCCGGTCCGATTAGCACGTGAAATGTCCGCTTTGGTGGCGGGCGAAGCTGGAAGGTGGGACTGATTGTCGACCAGCCAGTGTCCGCTGCAGAAATCGAGCGGATGATGAAAGTGCAGGAAGTGATTCTGAAAGCGATGTCCGGAAGCCTGAAGTGGTACGTTGGACAACCTCGACGGCGCTCGTAGGTGCGCACAGCAGATAACGAATCGATTGTGGGAAGTGGACATGGCTGGCTGGTAGTGCCTGTCCGTAAGTTGTTGAGGGAGTTGGTTGCGGGGGAAGGATTTGAACCTTCGACCTTTGGGTTATGAGCCCAACGAGCTACCAGACTGCTCCACCCCGCACTCTCATCCTATCTCACCCGTCACCTCCGGTCAACGTCGCCTCCCCAATTTCCTCCCGACCTCCCCGCTACAATAGGACTGTGCCCCGCTTCGTGGTCCCAGCGGTCCTCGCGCTCACCGCTGCCCTTTCCGCCCAATCCAACATCTTTCCCCTCAAGGACGTTCGCCCCGGTATGCGCGGTACCGGCCGCACCGTCTTCACCGGCAGCCGCGTCGACGAGTTCCAAGTCGAAATCCTCGGCGTCCTCGATAACTTCGGCCCCAAGGAATCCCTGATCCTCGCCCGCCTCTCCGGTGGACCCCTCGAGCACACCGGCGTCATGGAAGGCATGAGCGGCAGTCCCGTTTATCTCGATGGCCGCATCGCAGGCGCCGTCGCCATGGCATTTCCGTACGCCAAAGATCCCATCGCTGCCATTCGCCCCATTGAGGACATGCTCCGGCCTTCCGCCAACATCGCCTCCGCGCCCGTTCCCTCCACGCACGCCGCCGGCCTCATTCTCGCCGCTGCCAACAACCTCGCCAGCCTTCTCCCGCGGCTTCCCCGGCCGGCCGCCACGGGTAACGAACCCTCCCTCGTCCCCATCGCGACGCCCCTCTCGCTCGGCGGCTTCACCCGCGCGGCAATTGACGCGTTCGCGCCCCAACTCCGCTCCCTCGGCCTCGAACCCAGGCAGGCGCCCACCGCGGGCTCCGACCTCAAAGCCCCCCACATGGGCAATCCCGCCGACCTGAAGCCCGGCTGCATGATCAGCGTCCAACTCCTCTCCGGCGACCTCAGCGTGGGCGCCGCCGGCACCGTCACCCACATCGATGGCTCGCGCGTCTACGCCTTCGGTCACCGCTTCCTCGATATCGGCGCCACCGCTCTGCCCTTCGCGCGCGCCGACGTACTCACCCTCCTCGCCAACGTGAATACCTCCTTCAAGCTCGTCTCTTCCAAAGAATGGATGGGCACCATTGACCAGGACCGCAACACCGCCGTCACAGGCTCCATCGGGCGCCTTCCCACCATGGTTCCGATTTCCGTCAGCGTCGCGCGCGGCGCAACCAACATCGCCTCCTACACCATGGACATGGTGGACGATCCGCTCCTCTCGCCGCTCCTGACCCAAATGGCTGTCTTCTCCATCATCGATTCCACCGAGCGCACCGTCGGCCCTTCCACCATTCGCGTAACCGGCGAAATGGATTTCCAGAACGCGCCGGCGCCCATTCGCATCGATAACATGTACGCCTCGGACAACGGAACTCCGATGCAGGTCTCTCTCTCCGCCGCCATTCCCCTCGCCTACGCCATGCAGGCCGGCTTCAATTCCATGAAGCTCAAGCGCGTCGCCCTGCACGTCGATACCTTTGACACCAAGCGGCAATTGACCATCGATTCCCTCACGGCATCGCGCAAGCAGGTGCGCGCCGGCGAGAAGGTGACGCTGAACGTCGTGCTCGCCGGCGATAACGGCGTCGAGGTGAAGCGCTCTGTCGTTTACGATGTCCCCATCGGCGCCGAACCGGGCGCGCTCTATTTCACCGTCGCCGACGCGGCCAACGCCAACATCGCCGATTTTAAACAGGTGCTCACCGCCACCCCGCACAGTCCCGCGCAAGTGATCGGCACAGTCAACGCGCTTCATCCCAACACCCGCGCCTACGTCCGCGTCTGGCGCACCGACCCCGCGTTTCAACTCGAAGGCGCCGACCTGCCCAACCCGCCCGCCTCCGTGCAACTGATTCTCGAAGGCTCCCAGACCAGTCAGGCCGGCATCACGCAGGCGCGCAACTCCAAGATTGCGGAATTCGAAATCGATGGAGGCGGCGCCGTCATCTCCGGCGTCAAAACCATTCAGGTGGAAGTGAAAGAATGACGGCTTACCGCACCCTCCGCCGCGCGGCGCTCTGCGCGGCCTTGGCCCTTACCCTGTCCGGCAGCGGCACCACCGCCTGGGAGATGAACTCGTATAGCGACTTCATCCGCGGCCGCTTCAACGGCATCTCACTTAGCCGCGAAGGCCGCCTCTCGCTCGCGCCCAAGGTCGATACCGTTTTCTCCTCGGACCAGCCGGTCATCTGGAGCGCCGCGCAAGCCCCCGATGGATCCATCTATGCCGCCACCGGCCATCGAGGCCGCGTTTACCGCATAGATCCCGCGGGCAAATCGTCGCTGCTCTGGACCGCGCCGGAACCGGAAGTCTTCGCGGTCGCCGTCGATTCCACCGGCACTGTCTACGCCGGCACATCGCCCGATGGCAAGGTCTATCGCATTCAAAACGGCCAGGCCTCGGAGTATTTCGCGCCGCACGCGCGCTACATCTGGTCGCTCGCGGTTGCGCCGGGCGGCGTCCTCTACGTCGGCACCGGCGACCAGGGCAAGATTTTCCGCGTCACCGGACCGAACGCCTCGGAGCTCTATTACGATACCGGCCAGAATCACATCACCGGCCTTGCCGTCGATTCGCAAGGCCGTCTCCTGGCGGGCACGGAGCCGAATGGAATTCTGTATCGAATTTCCGCCAAGGACAAAGCCTTCGTTCTTTATGACGCGGCTCTGCCCGAGATCCGCGCCATCGTTCCCATGCCCGATGGCACTGTTTACGCCGCGGCGCTCGGCGGCTCCGTAGCGCGGCAGGCGCGCGCCGCCGCGCAGGCTTCACAGAATAACAGCACCAACACTTCGGGCGGTGCGGCCGTAACCACTACCATCACAGTGGAAGCGCAGAGCAGCGGCCCCGGCGAGATCAAGCCGCCCGTTCCCGCTGCGCAACCGGCGCAGGCGGGTGTAACGTCCTCCGCGCAGCAACTCACTCCCAGCGCGTCCGCCTCCACCGACACCAGCGGCGTCGAAAAGTCCGCCGTCTATCGCATCAACCCCGACAACACCGTCGAAACCCTCTGGTCGTCGAAAGAGGAGAACGTCTACGATCTGCTCGCCCTCGAAAAGCAGATTCTTTTCTCCACAGATCAGGATGGCCGCATCTACGGTCTCGCGCCGGACCGCCGCGTCACGCTCGTTACCCAGACCAACGAAGGCGAAACCACGCGCCTGCTTGCGTCGGACCATTCGATTCTCGCCGCCACCAGCGACATGGGCCGCATCTTCCGCCTGGGCGAAACGGCCGGAGCGTCGGGTTCCTATGAAGCGCCGGTGCACGATTCCGGCACTGCTTCGCGATGGGGCAGCATCAGTTGGCGCGCCGATGTTCCCGCCGGCGGAAGCATCGTCTTCCGCACGCGCTCGGGGAACTCGTCCAAGCCCGACCGCACGTGGAGCGATTGGTCCGCGCCGCTGAAAGATCCGCTGGGCTCGCGCATCACCAGCCCCAACGCCCGCTACATTCAGTGGAAGCTCGAAATGGCATCCACCAAGCCTGGCGTTACTCCTTTCCTCAACAGCGTCACGCTCGCCTATTTGCCGCAGAACTCGCCGCCCGTGGTCAAGAGCATCAACGTGATCACGCAGGCCGTCGCGGCGCCGAACGCCGCCAAATCCGCGGCCTCCGCGGGCACGTTCAGTGTGACCGTGAGCGACACCGATACGAGTTCCTCGTCCGGTTCCACCGGGACACCCACTCAGACGCTGACCCGCGCGGCAGTGCAGCAGATCACCCTCACCTGGCAGGCCGAAGATCCCGATGGCGACAAGCTGGTTTACAACGTCTACTTTCGCGCCGACGATGAGACGCAGTGGAAGCTCCTGAAGGGCACCACACACGATAATGTGCTCACGTTTGACGCCGACGTGCTCGCCGACGGCAAATACTACTTTCGCGTCACCGCATCGGACAGCGAAGCGAATCCGCCCGCCTGGGCGCGTGACGCGCAGCTCGTCAGCGCGCCGGTGATGATCGATAACACGCCGCCGGTTCTTAAGGTCGGTCCCGTGCGCTACGCCAATGGAACAGCGCACATTCAGTTCGAAGCCGCCGATGCCGCCAGCGCGCTGCGCCGCTGTGAATATGCGCTGGATGCGCAATCGTGGATTCCCGTGGAAGCCGCTGACGGTGTAATCGATTCTCTGCACGAAACGTTCAATCTCGAATTAACGAAGCTCCCCCCGGGCGAGCACCTCGTAGTGATCCGCGCCGCCGACGCCGCGAACAACACCGGCACCGCCAAGATCGTGCTGAAGTAACGCGGCGAAAAAGCGGTGCTGGAGAGCTTGGAAAAGGCTCGCGCTTGCCGCCGGTCTGTGAAAAAGTCGAATCGCGTTTATGCCGCATTCTTTACCGCTCCCTCACGGTCACGGCTCCGTATGTACTCGATGCTGCTAACGGAGCCGTGACCGTGAGGTAGCGGTAAAAGGTGTATCGAAAGGAGAATAAATTGCGACGAGAGCGACAGCCGGATTCTTTCACAGCCGTGACCGTGAGGGAGCGGTAAAAGGTGCCTCAAAAGGCGAATGGAGCGCGACGAGAACTGCAGCCGGAGTCTCTTGGATACTCGGCGGCGATGTCGAAGCCCGCCCATACTCACCTACCCACACCCTCCCCCGCACGAGGCAAAATAAGAGGCATGCCGCTCGAATTCACCACGTCGTACGTGAAAGACGCCCTCACCTTATTCCGCTATTACAAAACCCTGGCCGAACGCGCCATCGCGCAAGTTACGGACGGGCAACTCTTCCTCACCCTCGATGACGAAGCCAATTCGATTGCCGTCATCATGAAGCATATGGCCGGCAACATGCGTTCCCGCTGGACCGATTTTCTGACCACCGATGGCGAGAAGCCCGACCGCGCCCGCGATACGGAATTCATCGCTCCGCCCGCCACGCGCGAAGCCCTGCTGCGCATGTGGGAAGACGGTTGGAGCCGCGTCTTCACCGCTCTCGAGCCCCTCACCGATGCCGATCTCTCGCGCACCATCGCCATCCGCGGCGAAGCGCATTCTGTGATGCAGGCGGTGAACCGTCAGCTCGCCCACTATCCCCATCACGTCGGCCAAATCGTTCTCCTCGCCAAACACTTTGCGCATGACCGGTGGCAAAGCCTGAGCATTCCGCGCAACCGTTCCGCGGATTTCAACCGTCAGGTTGCCGCCGGCGAGAAGAGCCAGCGATAACACCTGTGCCAAACTACGGATGTGCGTCTCACTCCGCGGACCCTCGCCTGGTTGCTCCGGCGAAGTGTCCTCGCGTCATTTGACGACAACTGTTTCTCCATCGCCAAAGGCGCTGCCTACTCGGCGCTGCTCTCGTTCTTTCCGGTGATTACCTCGGCCGCCACCATCCTCGTGCAGACGCGCGCCGACTTCGTCTCCCACACCCTGCAGGACGCCCTTTCGCAAATCGTTCCGCCGGGCTCGGAAGATCTCGTCGTGCAGCAGTTCCGCGTCGCCGGCGTGCGGCACAATTCGCTGATCGTCGTCGCGCTGTTCGTCTCTTTGTGGGCGGCGTCGAGCGTCATCAAGAGCCTCATCGAAGGTTTCCAGGCCGCCTACCGTGTCCCGCGCAATCGCAGTTTCCTGCGCGGCAGCGCCCTCGCCATGTCGCTCGTGCTCCTTGCCGCCGTCCCGCTGCTCGCCGCCAGCGTGCTGATTCTCTTCGGCGGTCAACTCGAAAAGGCGGTCCTCGCCACCATCAATTCGGATAAGCTCATCAGCAGTTACGCGTGGATCTGGCTGCTGCTGGGCAGGGTGGCGCGTTACCTTCTTGCGTTTGTCACAACCGTAACAGTGACTGCCATTCTTTATTACTTCGGCCCGTACCGCAAACAGCGATGGCGCTTCGTCTGGCCGGGCGCGATTCTCGCCACCACGCTCTGGCTGCTCGCTACCTCGGGCTTCGCCTGGTACGCGGGACACATCGCGCATTACAACGTTTTGTACGGCTCCGTCGGCACCGCGCTCGCGCTTCTGGTTTGGATGTATCTTCTTGCTGCCATCGCGCTCATCGGGTGTGAGTTTAATGCCGAATTCGAGCGCGCGTCCACCGCGTAATTCACACTTAACCAACTGCATCTATCCGTTACAATCAGTGTTTAGTGAAATCCGCCGTCTTACTTGTGTGCGCCACATTGGTTCGTGCAGCCGGACTTCCGGCGACCCTCCTCTCCGACGATGAGGCCGAGCCGATTCACAGCGCCATCATACGCCGCGAGCCATGGACGCAGGATGCCGTCCGCCGCCTGCGCGCCGCCGCCGAGCAGCGCCTCAAAGAAGGTCCATGGAGTGTCACCAGCGAGCGTCCTCAGGGCTTGGATCTGGACCCGCACAGTTATTACAGCGAAGCTCCCTATTGGTGGCCCGACCCGGCCAACCCTACCGGGCCGTACCTTCGTAAGGACGGGCAAACCAACCCGAATCGCTTCACCGCCAACAAGGCTTCGCTGAACGCCATGGCCGAAGCCGTCTTCGCGCTCGGCACTGCTGCTTATTTCCTGGATGACACGCGCTACGCCCAGCGCGCCGCTCGCGTGATTAATGTCTGGTTCGTGAACCCCAAGACGCGTATGTCGCCGAGCCTCGATTATGCCCAGGCGATTCGCGGAGTCAACGAAGGGCGCGGCGCCGGCATTCTGGATGGCCGTGTCTTCATCCGCGCGATTCAAGGCATGGAATTCCTCGCGCGCACCGGCCAATGGGACCCTAAGGATCAGGCCGCCGCTCATAAGTGGTTTGAAGAATATCTGCACTGGCTGACCCACAGCAAGAATGCCGATGACGAAAAGAACGCGGGCAACAATCACGCTTCCTGGTGGACCGCGCAGACCGCGGCGGTCGCCAGCTTTGTAGAAAGTCCGGCGGATGAGAAGCTCGCCTTCGCTCATTACCGCGATGTCATTTTTCCGCGCCAGATTCGCGCCGATGGCAGCGCTCCGCGCGAAGAGGCCCGCACCAAATCGCTTTGGTATTCCGCCTTCAACCTGGAGGCGTTCGCCAGTATCTGCCGCATTGCCCAGGTCAACGGCGTGGACCTGTGGGACATAAAAACCAGGAACGGCGCCACCCTCAACACCATCATCGATTACCTCACGCCCTATCTAGCTGACCCCAAGCAGTGGGCCAAACAGCAGATCACCGAATTCACCAACGAGGGGCTCTATTCGCTGGCGTTCGCCGGCATTGGCCTGAAGAAGCCCGAGTACGTCGCGCTCTACCGCAAACTCGAGCGATCCGAAGGGGCATGGCTGAGCCTAGTGGACCTCATGGTGGGCCGCTGGGAAGCCGCCTCGCACCAGACACGACATTGAAAACCATCATCGAGCCATTCCGCATTAAGAGCGTGGAACCGCTTCGGCACACCACGCGCGAACAGCGCGAGCGCTTCCTGGAACAGGCGGGCTACAACCTGTTCCAGATCGACGCCGGGCACATACTCATCGATCTGCTGACGGATTCCGGAACCAGCGCCATGTCCACCGAACAGTGGGCTGGCATCATGCGCGGCGATGAAAGCTACGCGGGCAGCGAGAGTTTTTTTCGCCTGAAGCGCGCCGTTGATGCACTCACCGGACTCCGCCACATGATCCCCACCCATCAGGGGCGCGCAGCCGAACGCATCCTGTTTACGGTAATGTGCAAGCCCGGGCACATCGTGCCGTCCAACACGCACTTCGATACCACCCGCGCCAACATCGAGTTTACGGGAGCCCGCGCCGTCGATCTGCCGGTTCCCGAAGCCGCCGATACGCAGGCTCGCCTGGATTTCAAAGGCAACATGGATGTGGACGCCCTCGAAGCGCTCATTCAACGCGAGGGCCGCGAGCGGATTCCGCTGGCGATGCTCACCATCACCAATAACTCCGGCGGCGGCCAGCCTGTGTCGCTCGCCAATATCGAAGCCGTAAAGCGCGTTTGTCAAAAGGCGGGAATTCCGCTGTATCTCGACGCCTGCCGCTTTGCCGAAAACTCCTGGTTCATTCGGCAGCGTGAGCCGGGCTATGCGGGTTGGAAGCCCTTCGATATCGCGCGCAAGATTTTTTCGTTTGCCGATGGCTGCACCTTCTCCGCGAAGAAGGACGCTTTTGCCAACATCGGCGGCTTTCTCTGCACGAATGACGATCACATCGCGCAGCAGGAAGCCAATCTCCTGATTCTCACCGAAGGCTTTCCCACTTACGGCGGACTCGCCGGCCGCGACCTCGAAGCAGTCGCCATCGGCCTCGAAGAAGTGCTTGACCCCGATTACCTGGAGTATCGCATCGCTTCCACCGGCTACCTCGGGCGCCATATTGCCGATCGCGGCGTGCCTATCGTCGAACCGCCCGGCGGACATGCCATCTATATCGATGCCGCGCGCATGCTGCCCCACATTCCGCCGTCGCAGTTTCCCGGGCAGGCGCTCGCCGTTGAGCTCTACCGGCATGCTGGCATTCGCTCCGTTGAGATCGGAACGCTGATGTTCGGTGAGGCAGCGCGCCATGAGCTTCTGCGCCTCGCAATTCCGCGCCGCGTCTATACGCAGAGCCACATCGATTACGTAGTGGAAGCCATCCTCGAAGTGAATCAGCGCAAAGACGCCATTCGCGGCCTCCAGATCGTCGAAGAACCACCGTACCTGCGGCACTTCAGCGCGCGCTTCCGCCAACTCCCATGAAATCGCTGCCCGAATACGAAACGCTTGCCGCCGCGGCTCACGGCCATCTCTGCGCCGGCCAGATTCTCGGGCTGCGGCTTGCCGTTTACGGCATGCGGCTGCTGGGCATCGAAGATCCCACCGGCGTGGATCGCAAACGCGTGGTCACTTACGTCGAGATCGACCGCTGCGCGACAGACGCCATCCCCATCGTCACCGGATGCCGTCTCGGCAAGCGCGCTCTGAAATTCCGCGACTTCGGCAAGCTCGCCGCGACCTTTTGCGACCTGCGCGACGGACGCGCTGTCCGCGTCGCCGCTCTCGAAAGCTCCAAGCAGAGGGCGCGCGAACTGCACCCGGAGATCGAAAACAGGAATCAGCAGCAGATGCGCGCCTATCGTGAGATGCCCGATGAGGAGCTCTTTTCCGTTCAGTGGGTGCGTGTCCGGATCGGTGCTGAAGATCTGCCCGGCTACAAGGGCCCGCGCGTGGAGTGCGCCGAATGCGGAGAGGCGATCAGCTTTGCCCGCGAGGTCGGGCGCGATGGCCGTACCCTGTGCCGCGCCTGTGCCGGCGAGCGCTACTACACGCCGGTCGAATGATCCGTTACTGCATTACGGATCGTCATGCCGCAGGCGGAATCGACGCGTTGCTGCGCCTCATCGCGCGTGCCATGCAAAACGGAGTCGAGTGGCTTCAGATTCGCGAGAAGGATCTGCCGGCGCGGGACCTTGCCGGCCTCACCCGGCGCGCCCTTGCCCTGCCGAATCCGCACGGCACGAAAATACTGGTGAATTCAAGAGTGGATGTGGCGCTCGCTGCCGGCGCGGTGGGCGCGCATCTGCCCGCCAACTCCATCGCGCCTAGTCTGCTTCGCGCCATCGCACCGCCGGGGTTTTTGATCGGAGTATCGGCGCACAACCTGGAAGAGCTGCGAGCGGCCGAAGCGGAAGGGGCCGATTTTGCCGTCTTCAGCCCCATCTTTTATACGGCATCGAAAGCAGAGTACGGGGAACCGCAAGGTGTGGAACGCCTGAAGGAAGCTGTGCGTTGCGTGCACATCCCTGTGCTCGCGCTGGGCGGAATCAACGCCCGCAACGCACCCGAGTGCCTGGCCGCCGGAGCCGCCGGAATCGCCGGCATCTCCATGTTTCTCGAACCCTAGAGTGCAAGTAGCGACCGGTCTCCAGACCGGTTGCACTTTTAACTGACGTAATGATTCGCGTTCACTTCCGCGAAGCTCGCCAATTCCGCAGGCAGCTCTTCCAACACGAAGATTGAATTCGTCGGGCAGACCGGGACGCAAGCGCCGCAATCGATGCAGTCGTTCGGATTGACATAAAGCTGCGGCACGTCGGCAAAGCTGCCCTCGTCCTGCTTCGGGTGGATGCAGTCCACCGGGCAGGCTTGCACGCACAATTCGTCCTTCGTACAACTGTCGGTAATAACGTATGCCATGCTCCCGGGACCTGCAATTCCGGGGCCAAGCGCATCTAAAAGAAAATACGAGGCAAAACTCCACAATTGGCAAAATCGATGGGTCATAGCACCCACCAGGCAGGCGAGTTCCCCCGAAACGCTAAACTAACGATTGATGAAATTGGAAACTCGCGCAATCCACGCCGGACGCCATACAGATCCCGCGACCGGCGCCGTCACCATGCCGATCCACCTCTCCACCACCTTCGAGCGCACTCGCGAAGGCGAGTATCCGCTGGGCTTCAGCTACTCGCGCGAGAACAATCCGAATCGCCAGGCGCTCGAACAGTGCCTCGCCTCCATTGAAGGCGGCAAGCAGGCGCTCGTATTCTCGTCCGGTCTCGCCGTCGCGGCCGCGGTAGTGCAGGGCCTCGAGCCGGGCGACCATATTCTTGCGCCCGACGACGTCTACTGGGGACTCCGCAAGGTGATCGGCGACGTCTTCGGCAAGGCCGGGCTGGAGACCACGTACGTCGATATGAGCCGCCTCGACGACGTCCGCGCCGCCATCCGGCCGAACACGCGCCTGTTGTGGGTGGAGACGCCGTCAAACCCGCTGATGAAGATCTGCGACCTCGCCGGTCTCGCCGAAATTGCACGCTCCGCCGGACCGAACATCGTCACTATCTGTGACGGCACCTTCGCCACACCCGTGCTGCAGCACCCGCTCGATTGCGGCATCGATATGGTGGCTCATTCCACCACGAAATACATCAGCGGCCACAGCGACGTGGTCGGCGGTGCCCTCATCACCCGCCACGACAATTACCTGTTCGAGCGAGCCCGCGTCTCGCAGCGCTATGGCGGCGCGGTGCCTTCGCCCTTCGATTGCTGGTTGAGCCTGCGCGGCATCGATACGCTGCCGTATCGGGTGCGCGGCCACTGCGCCAACGCCCGGCAGCTCGCCGCATGGCTCTCCGCCCATCCCAAGGTGGAGCGCGTTCATTATCCCGGACTTGCCACTCATCCCGGTCACGACATCGCGGCGCGGCAAATGTCGGATTTCGGAGGCATGCTGTCGTTCCAGGTGAAGGGCGGCCGCGACGAAGCCATGCGAGCCGTTGCGGGATGCTGCCTCTTCATTCGGGCCACCAGCCTGGGAGCGGCCCACAGTCTCATCGAACATCGCGCCAGTGTGGAAGGTCCGCAGAGCCGCACGCCGCAGAACCTGATCCGCGTCTCCGTCGGCCTGGAACACCCCGATGACCTGATCGCCGACCTGGATCAGGCACTAACCGACAAGTAGCGGACGCCGTTCACAAGCTTTGGGCATTTTTCTTCCTTTGCCCGTCAGCCACTTACAACCCGGGCTGCCTGAATCCCGCACGCGCTCGTGCCACCATGAAACCAGGGACACCCAGGCCGGCTTACGGGCCAACCTCGGCGGACGGAAGCGGAAAACCGAAAGATCTTTCGGTTTTCCGTTCCGCCGCCGAGTAAATCCAGTGACTTAAGAACCAAAACCGAAAGATCTTTCGGTTTTAACTGTGACGACAGGAATCCTTGCTCTCGTGCCGCGCGGAGCGCGGCCTAGCTCGCCCTAGTCAGGTTGAAAGTTTCCCAAACCCCACCAGCTCGATCCGCGCGTCGCGCACGGTCTCCCGAGCCTCGGGCGATACTAGCGCCTGCAACTCCATCTCGCGGCTTTCCTTCAAACGCGTTCGCGCGCCACGCAACGCCGGACCGCACCGGCCGGGGTGGACCATCAACTCCGTAGTTCCTTCCGGAATCGCACGCAGCAGCTCGACCAGGTCCGCCGTCCCGTATAACCCCGTGATCTGAAACCCTGCAAAGTAATCCGTCGTCCGCAAGCCGCGCTTTGACAATACGCGATGAAAGCGCCCGCGCAGCGCGCCGAGAGCATCGCTCAGCATTCTGCGCGGAAGCGGCGCGCGCCTCCCGGACATCGGAAAATCGAACGGCCGCCGCACCCAGCGAATTCCGAACTCTTCGCCGATGCGCGCCACCGCGTCCAACACGGGCGGCGCGAGATGCGTGTGCTTGTGTGTATCCAGATGGCTCGGACGAATCCCGGCATCGAGAATCTTCTCCACCTGTGCGCGCAGCTCCTCGTAGGGCCGAATTCGCTTGCGCGCGAGAGCCGCCACAAGCTGAGATGTGGTCGGCGGCAACTCCTCCCCCGTAAGCAGCGACCTTCCCTGCACCAGCACCAAATGGCAGCCGATGTCGAGCGACGGCGTTGCGCGCGCCAGCCGAACCGCATCGTCGAACGCATCGCCATTCGCCATCAGCGTGGTCGACGTCAGGATGCCGCGCTCGTGACACTCCACGATTCCCGCATTGACATCCGGCGTGAATCCGAAGTCGTCGGCATTCACCGCGAGCTGTTTGCGCGCGCTCAAAACAGGGTAAGCCGGATCGTCAGAAACTTCTTGGGGTTGGCGTGCATGTCTTTCACCAGGCCCTGCAGCTCTCGCGTCGCCGTGGTCAGCCCTTCGTACAATTGCGGATTGGTGAGGAACTGGCCCATGGTGCCTTGACCGGAATTGATCTTGTCCACCGTGGACCCGAGTTTCGCGATCAACTCATTCAGTTGAGAATAAAGCCGGTCGTCATGCAGCAGCTTGCCGGCCGTGCCGCGGCCCGCGTTGATGCCCGCCACCACACCGCGAATCTCCACGATGGTCCGCTGCGCTTCGTCATACAGCGCCGGGTCGTAAAGCAGTTTGCCGGCGGTGCCCTTACCGGATTGCAAGTCCGCGAGCATGGCATCCACGCGTTTCAGCGGTGCTTGCAGTTGATTGTACAGGTCGGGGTCGTAAATCAGCTTGCTCAAAGTCCCGCCGCCGGTGCGTATGTCCTTCACCAGCTTCTGGCCTTCCAGGGCGATACCGTTCAGGCGGTCGTACAGCTCTTCGTCCTTCAGCAGTTTGCCGATGTTGCCTTTGCCCGCTTCCACGCCGGCGAGCAGGTTGTCGACGCGGTTGACGATCACCTGGAAGGATTGCAGCAGGTTTCCCATGGACGCCATCAGTTCCGGAATGTCCTGCGCCTGCAGGCTGGTGAGCGTCGCTTGATCTTCCACATGCTGCGAACTGCGGCCTTTGGTGATGTTGATGAACTTGTCGCCGAGCACGTTCGCCGCGGTGATGCCGGCCACCGAATCCACCGGGATCTGCGGCAGGAATTGCGGCGGCACTTTCATATCGAAACGCACCGCCTTCTTCAGGTCCGTGGATGTGGTCAGCACCGGTTTATCGAGGAACCCGATTTGAATCCCGTTCAGGCGCACCGCCGAGCCGTCCGCGATGCCCCCCGCGTCGGCCATGAAGGTGTACAACGTCGCGTTGTGCTGAAACAGTCCGTGGGTGCTGGTCATCAGGAAAATGAGCGCGGCGAGGATCAGAAAAGCGATGGTCCCCACCAACCCGACTTTTAGCTTCGACCACTGGACTCGGCTTTGGTCCGGCATCCTCTATTCCCGTGCCTTCACGAATTTGCAAATGTACGGATCGTTCGAGCTTTCCAGCCTTTGCTGATCGCCTTCGAACACCAGGCGGCCTTCCCGAAGGAGCATAAACGTTGTGCGCGCGCCGCGTTTTCCCCCGTTCTGCCGGGCGGCGGGCTCAAGACTCCCTTGTTCCGAATTGTAGCGGAAATTCGCCATCAGGTTTCCATCCTGGTACCGGTGCGTGACCATCAGCGCGGTGGTGTGGCTGGTATCGCGCGCTTTGATGAGCAGCGCGATGATGGTGTGCGCGGTGATCGGGTCCAGCCCCGCCGTGGGCGAATCGTACAGCGTCAGCGGTGGATTGGTGACCACTGCGCGCGCGATCGCCGCGCGCCGCCTCATGCCCCCCGAGAGCTCGCTCGGGAACTTTTCGAGCGTGCCGCCCAGTTCCACGAACTTCAGCGCCTCCACAACGCGCGGATGCACCTGGTCCGGCGGGCACTGGATCGATGCCTGGTTCTCCAGCGGATACGCCACGTTTTCTTCGATCGTGAGCGAATCGAAAAGCGCGCTTTCCTGGAACAGCATGCCGATCTTGCTGCGCACTTCGAATAGTTGCTGCTCGCTCATGCTGCTGATCTCTTTGCCGAACGCAAAGACGTGGCCGCCGTCCGGCTGAATGAGCCCGAGCGCCGTCTTCAACAGCACGGTCTTGCCGCTGCCCGCCGCACCCATGATGACGCGCGATTCGCCTTCCACGGCATCGAAGGAGATGTCGTCCAGCGCCGCCACATCGCCGTAGCGAACCGTGACGTGGTCGAAGCGGAGAATGGGTTCGGAAGCCGCGGCCATTTACGATGCGCCCTGAAAGACGAAGATTTTCGTGATGAGCAGATCCAGCACGAAGATCAGCACAGTAGCCAGCACGACCGCCTGCGTGGTGCTGCGGCCCACCCCCTGTGTGCCGCCGGTGGTGCGCAGGCCGTAATAGCAGCCCACCATGGAGATCACCACCGCGAACACCAATGGCTTAATCAGACCCTGCGCGACGTCCGCCTTCCACTCCAGGTTGCGCCAGGCGGAGCTCCAGTATTGCCGCGAGGTGAGCGCCAGGAAGAAGTACGCGATCACCCAACCGCCCACCATGCCGACGAAATCCGCAATGATGGTCAGCAGAGGCAGCATCACGCAGGTTGCCTCCAGGCGCGGCGTCACGAGCTTCTGCACCGGATCGGTGCCGAGTGCGCGCATCGCGTCGATCTGCTCCGTGACTTTCATCGACCCGAGTTCGCTGGCGATACCCGACGCGTTGCGGCCGGCCACCATTAGGCCGGTCAGCACCGGGCCAAGTTCGCGCACCAGTGTGAGGGAGACGATCATGCCGGTCTTGCCGACCTGGCCGTACGTCGCCAGCGCGCGGGACATCTGCAGCGCCATGACGGCGCCGCTAAAAAACCCGGTCATGATGACAATAGGAAGGCTGCCGACGCCGATGGTGTCCATTTGCAGGATGACATCATCAAGATAATGGGGCGCGCGGAAGATGTTCCGAAGGGCCCGGCCGATCAGAACGTAGAATTCTTGGATGGCGAGAACTGGCTCTTTCAGCGAATCCAGCAAGTGCGGTCGGTCCCCGAACTCCGATGCTACCATGAAACGTACAAAGTGAAAGGACTTACGGACATAGTCGGGATTCGCGTCGGTCATGTTTCAGACTTTGACGCGCTCACCGGCTGCACCGCGATCCTTTGCGAAAAGGGTGCCGTGGCGGGCGTGGATATACGCGGCTCGGCCAGCGGCACCGAGGAAACTCCCACCATCGCACCCGGCGGCATCGTGCCTGCGGTTCACGGAATCCTGCTCGCGGGCGGCAGCGCCTTCGGTTTGGAAGCGGCATCGGGCGTACGGCGATTCCTGGAGCGCCGCGGCGCCGGTTTCGACGTCGGCGTCACGAAGGTGCCGATTGTGCCGGCGGCGATTCTGTTCGACCTGGGCATCGGAAAGGCGACCGTGCGTCCGACACTTGCCATGGGCGAAGCGGCAGCTGCGGCCGCAAGCGATGCGGCGGTAGCGGAAGGCTGCGTCGGCGCGGGCACCGGCGCGACGGTCGGCAAGATTCTCGGCATGGGCAATGCCATGAAGTCGGGCGTGGGCAGTTGGACGGTATCGCTGCCCGGTGGAGTGCTGGTTTCCGCGCTGATGGCGGTGAACGCGATGGGAGACGTGCGCGACATCGAAACAGGCAAAATCATCGCCGGCGCGCGCAAAACGGCGCAGTCGCGCGAATTCCTGGATTCCGCCGAGTACATGAAGCAGCACGCCGTGCGCGGACTCGGAGCGCGCAACACGAGTATCGGGGTGGTGGCGACCAACGCGCGCCTGGATAAATTGCAAGCGACGAAACTGGCGCAGTTCGGCGGCCTCGGGATGGCGCGCGCCATCAACCCCGTGAATACGATGTTCGACGGCGACACATTGTTCGCCCTGTCGATGGGCTCGCTCGAAGCCGATGTGAACTCGCTCGGAGTCGCCGCGGCGGAAGCAGTCGCAAAGGCGATTGTGCGAGCCGTGAGAATGGCGAAGACGATGGGAGGAGTTCCGGGCCTCGCCGGCTGAAAGTGCAGTAGTGACGGGCGTCTGGAGACTGTCTGGAGACCTGTCGCTACCGGTTTACTCCTTATAAGCGATGCAGTCGATCTCTACTTTGGCTCCGGGGAGGGGAAGAGCGGCGACTGCCACGGTCGTGCGGGCCGGTTTCGCTTCCCCGAAATACTCCGAATACACTTCGTTCATTGCCGCGAAGTCGGTTACGTCGACCAGGTAGACATTGCACTTCACCACGTCGGCGATGGTTGCGCCGCAGCCTTCCAGAACTCTCTTCACGTTCTCGAGCACCTGGCGCGTCTCGGCCTTAATATCGCCGGTGACCGGCTTGTTGGTTTCCGGGTCGACCGGAATCTGGCCCGAAACGTAAATGAAATCGCCGCACTTCACGCCCGGGGAATAAGGCCCGCGGGGCGTAGCTACACCTTTCGGAGTCATGCGCTGAATCATGGTTTAGTGTCCTTCCGCTTCCAGGTATCGCTCTACTTCGATGGCCGCCATGCAGCCGGCGCCGGATGCCGTGATGGCCTGCCGGTAAGTCCGGTCCTGCACGTCGCCTGCGTGGAACACGCCCGCGATGTTGGTGCGGGCGCCGCCTTTGGAAATGATGTAACCGTCGGAATCGGTTTCGATCTGCCCCTTGAAAACCTTGGTATTGGGGATATGGCCGATCGCGACGAAGAAGCCGTCCACATCCTGTTCCCATTGCTCGCCCGTCTTCAGATTGCGCAGCCGGACGCCGGTGACCAGATGCTTGTGGACGTCGAAAACATCCTCTACCACGGTGTTCATGAGGAACTTGATTTTGGGATTGTGGCGCGCGCGGTCCAGCATAATCTTGGAGGCGCGGAACTCTTCGCGGCGATGCACCAGCGTGACCTCGCGGCCGAAACGCGTGAGGAAATTCGCTTCTTCCATCGCGGAATCGCCGCCGCCGATCACCATGATGTTCTTGTCGCGGTAGAAGAAGCCGTCGCATGTGGCGCAGGAGCTGACGCCGTGCCCGATCAGCTTGTGTTCGGATTCGAGGCCCAGCCATCGCGCCGACGCTCCGGAAGCAATGATCAACGTTCTGGTCTCGATCCATTCGCCGTCTACCTTCAGGCGGAACGGCCGCACGGAGAGATCGGTATCTTCCACCGCTCCGTGCCGGTATTCGGCGCCGAAGTTCTCCGCCTGCCGCTTCATGTTTTCCACCAGGTCCGGCCCGTTGATGCCTTCAGGGAACCCCGGGAAATTTTCGACGAGCGTGGTGAGAGAGAGTTGACCGCCGGCTTCGTGGCCGCTGATGACGAGGGGTTTCAGGTTCGCGCGCGCGGTATAAATAGCCGCCGTATTTCCGGCGCAACCCGACCCGATGATTACAACGTTATGCATCTCTTGTAGATAGATTCACAGAGTAACACGACGCATTCGCTAGGATTGGAGGGATGACAGGATGGCTGAATCGGAACGTCGCCGGCATGGCCGTCACGAGCTTTTGCGCCGACGTCGGCTACGAAATGGTGAGCGCGGTGCTCCCCGGTTTTCTGGCTTCGATCGGAGTCGCGGCCGCGGCACTGGGGTGGATCGAAGGCGTTGCCGATGCCGTGTCGAGCTTCGTGAAGCTGGGGTCCGGCTGGTACGGCGACCGGGTGGGACATCGCAAGCCGATCGTCGCTTTGGGCTATTTCCTTTCGGGGACGGCGCTGAGCGTCTTCGCGGTGGCGGTAAGTTGGCCGCTCGTTCTCGCCGGGCGCATGGTGGCGTGGTTCGGCAAAGGCATTCGAGGTCCGCTGCGGGACGCTATGCTGAGCGAATCATCGCCGCCCGAAGTGCGCGGCAAAGTATTCGGCGCCCACCGGGCTAGCGATACCGCGGGCGCGGTGATCGGTCCCTTGCTCGGCGCATGGCTGCTCACGCGATTGCCGCATTCCACGCCTTCGTCACCGTTTCGCACCATCTTTCTGGTGAGCCTGATTCCGGGTCTGATGTCCTTTTTCGCGATGGTGTTCATCGTGAAGGAGCGGCGCGGCGTTCCCAATCCGCGGCACAAGTTCTGGAAAAGCGTGCGCGCGATGCCGCGGGAGTACCGCCGCTTCCTGGTGGCCGTGGCGCTGTTCGGGTCGGGCGATTTCGCTCCGACGCTGCTGATCCTCGCGGTCACGCAGTTGCGCGGCGCGGAGTTAGGGGCGCTGCTGTACGTGGTTCGCAACCTGGTTTACGCTCTGGCTGCCTTTCCCGCGGGTGCGCTGGCCGATCGTATGAATCAGCCGAGGCTGCTGGCAGTGGGATATGGCCTGGGCGCGTTAACGGCGTTTTCGGCGGCGCATTGCTTCTTCTGGCATGTCACCTCGACCGCGGCTCTCACAGGCGTGTTCGTGCTGGCGGGTTTATTTGTGGCGATTCAGGATACGCTCGAAGGCACGATTCCCGCGGGCCTGATTGCGGCGAGCGACCGCGGAACCGCTTACGGAATTCTGGGCGCTGTCAATGGGGTGGGCGACCTGATCGCCAGCGGTCTCGTCGGAACGCTGTGGACGCTGGTTTCGCCCGTAGCGGGATTTGCCGCGGCGGGAGTTTTGATGGCAAGCGGAGCGGCGGCCTTAGCGGCGGGCCAGCAGCGCGCCTAGCCACACGGCCGTAAAACCGCAGAATACGCTGGCCATCAGGTAGCCCACAGCCACCCAGAATGCATCCTGGCGAACGAGCGACAACGTCTACCATTCGAAGCTGGAAAACGTGGTGTAGCCGCCCAGAAAGCCGATGATCAACAACGGCTTCCAGTGTGGGCTCAAGCCGGCGCGCGTTTCGATCACCGTGAGCAGGAACCCGATGATGAACGAGCCGGTGACGTTGATGAGAAACGTGCCCAGGGGGAAAGCGCCGGCGTAGCGGTTCATGATGGCCGTGGCGGCAATGAAGCGCAGCAGCGAGCCCGCCGCTCCGCCGATAGCCACCAGCAGGAACTTCATCGCTTTAGGAAAGCGCCTCGAGAATTTCGCGCTCGGAGACCGAGCCTTCGCGGATCATCTTCCAGATAGGCTCGGTAATATCGATCGTGGTGGCGCCCTCGCCGCTGGAGACTCCGCCATCGATTACCAGGTCGACACGGCCGTCCATCATGCCGAACACGTCGATGCCGCTGCGGCAGGTGGGCTTACCGGAAATGTTCGCGCTGGTCGCAATCACAGGCTGGTTCAGCACCTCAATCAACTGCTGCGCGACCACGCTCCTGGATTGCCGCAGCGCGAGGCGCCCGGTGTTGCCGGTTACCTTGAGGGGCATGCGCGCCGAAGCGGGTACGATCATCGTCAGCGGTCCCGGCCAGAAGCGGCGCGCCAGCAGCAGAAAGCGGGCGGTGACTTCGCTGGCGAGTTCTTCCGCCATCAGGGTGCCGGACACCAGGATGGGCAGCGAGCGGTTGGGCTCGCGGCCCTTGGCTTTGAAAACCTGCGTGACGGCGCGCAGGTTGAATGGATCGGCGACCAGCGTGTACAGGGCGTCTGTCGGGATGGCCACGACTTTACCGCGCCGAACCGCCGCGGCCGCCTGCTCCAGCACTTCGGGCTGAGGCTGCTCCGGGTTGATCTCGATCAGGTCCGTTGCCATTTGTCGGTTATCAAGTCTATCGGGGACCGATTGCTTCCGCCACATCGAGCGCCATTTGGTAGCGGCCAAACGGAGCGCTCAACTGCACGCCCTGCACCATGCGGCGAACCCGGGACGTCATCTCCCGGGCAATGGCGACACCTTCATCGCGGGCCTTTTCGGCGCTATCCACTTTCCGCATGCGGTCCATGAACTCTTCGGGCACGGGCACGCGCAGCTCATTGCACATGAATTCGGCGTTGCGGAAACTGGTGAGCGGCCAGATGCCGCAGATCACCGGAATTTTGACATGCTCGATGCGCTTGAGGAAATCTTCCAGCAATTTGAGATCGAAAACCGGCTGCGTGACCACATACTCCGCGCCGGCTTCCACCTTCCACTCGAAGCGCCGAATCTCTTCATCCATGTTGAGCGCGCCCGGGTTCGCCCCGACGCCGATGAGCAGCGCGGTCTGCGAACCCATTGGATTGCCGCCGATATCGAGCCCGTGATTCAGGTTGCGTACGATGTTCACCAGGCCGATGGCGTCGACGTCGAAAACGGCGGTGGCATCGGGATAAGCGCCCATGCGCGGCGGATCGCCGGTGATGCAGATGAGATTGCGGACGCCCACCTTATGTGTGCCGAGGAGCTCGGACTGTATGCTCAGGATGTTGCGGTCGCGGCAGCAGAAGTGGTTGACGGCTTCGATGCCCGCCTCCGCCTGAATGAGCTGGCAGGTGACTTGCGCGCTCATGCGGGCGCTGGCGCGCGGCCCATCGGGGACGTTGATGCAATCGATTCCGTATTCCGCGCAGCGGCGCGCGCCATCGATCTCGCGCGAGGCATCCACGCCGCGCGGCGGCAGGATCTCCACGAATGCCACAAATTTTCCGGCAGCGATCTTCGCGCCCAGTTTGCTCTTTTCGGCGAGGGCGACCGGCGGGAGCGCTTGCGAGCGGACCTCGGGCTCCACCACCGTCACACTGATGCTCTTCTGGCCGGGCTGTAGGGAACGCGTTTCCGAGCGAATGAGCTTGATGTGGTCGGGGGTAGTGCCGCAGCAGCCGCCGATGATTTTGACGCCGGCCCAGAGCATGCGGCGGGCGTACTGCGCCATGTACTCGGGCGAGCAGAGATAAATGTTCCGGCCTTCCACGCGCATGGGCAGGCCCGCATTGGGCATGGCGCTCATCGGCTTGGAGGAAACGGCCATCATCTGCTCAATGGTTTCCAGCGTAGCTTTCGGACCGACGGAGCAGTTCAGGCCGATGACGTCGACAGGTAGCGCGTCCATTTCCCGCGTGAACGTCTCGGGGTCCGTGCCGCCGGGAAGGTGGCCGAAATCGTCGATCGTCACCTGCGCGATCACGGGAATGTCATTGCCCGCGGATTCGCGGGCGGCCAGGACGGCTTCGCGGAGCTCGTCGAGGTTGGCGAACGTTTCGAGAATGAGGAGATCGACGCCTGCTTCGACGAGCGCGTCGATCTGCTCGCGGAAATGAGCGCGGGCTTCGGCGAAAGACGTGGGGCCCAGGGGCTCGATGCGGACGCCGAGGGGGCCTACGGCGCCGGCGACAAACGCGCTCTCCTTGGCGGCTTCGCGGGCCAGTCGCACGCCGGCCTGGTTAATGGCCTTCAGCTTTTCCGCCATGCCGAAAGCGGCCAGGCGCGGGCGGCTGCCGCCGAAGGTATTGGTTTCGAGGATCTCGGCGCCGGCTTTGACGTAGTCAGTGTGAATCTGGCGAACCATGTCCGGAGCGGACAGGTTCAGCTCATCGAAACAGCGATTGATGAAGACACCCTTGGCATACAGCATGGTGCCCATGGCGCCGTCGGCGACAATGACGCGTTTGGCAAGCTGATCTCGAAACTCCTGGGCCCGATTGGAAGTGGCTGTAGTCATGGGGAAGAAAAAATCGCAGCGTTCGCTGCGATAACGCTGATTTTAACGCAAAAGCGGTCCGGGATTCTTGGGCGGGCTCTGCTCGCGCGGCGCTCTACTGCTCACTGGCGAGCTCCGCTCGCCTTCGACCGGTCTGGAGACCGGTCGTTACCGCGCTAAGATGATTAGTCCGTTGGCTGGGATGGTGATGGCGGCGGAGTTCGGCAGTCCGTGCATGGGGCCGCCGGAGGCTTCCACGCCGCCTCCGTTTCCGGCGACCGCCGGATTCACCCAATTGTCGTAGACGTCGCTATTGAAGACTTCCCGCCAGGCGCCGCCACCAGGAAAACCGATCTGGTAGCCGTACCAATTTCTTTCCGATAAACTCATCGCGACCATCACGTCTTCGCCCAGATCCTCCACCCATCGCTGAAACACCAGCACGCGATTTTCGTTGTGCACATGGGTTACGCGGCAGCCCTCGCCGCGCAGCGCCGGCAGGGTCTTGCGCACCGCGATCAACTCCCGTACGAACCGCAGGAAGTCGCCCATTATTTTGTCGCCGTTTTCCAGCCCTGCCCACCAGATGAGGTTAGCCGCGTTGGGCGTGTCGCACCACTGCTTGTCTTCCAGAAATTCCTCGCCCATGAAGAGCATGGGAATGCCGGGCGATGTGAGCACCAAGGCGGTCGCCACCCGGCTGCGGCTGCGCGCGTACCAGGACCGCGAATCCGCTTCGTCCGCTAACCTCGCAATGCGCTGCTCGCGACCGCTATATACGCGGTCATGATCCTCCACGCTGCGGATGGCGCGCCACCGATTTTCGAGTCCCGTCTCCTGAATCGCGTTCGCGATCGCCTGCATGTCCACCTGCGCGGATGCGCCACCGGCCGCGGCGCTCAGTGCTCCGCGGACCGCGCTCCGCAGCCCGTCCGTCCACGTGGCATCGAAGCCCGCGCCGCCCGCGCCCGTCGATTTCACCGTCCAATCGTTTACCGGCCAGTACTCGGAGATCTGAATCGCATCGGGACGCGCCGCCCGGAGCGTGTCGGTGATCGCCTGGCACGTTTGCCATCCGCCGAACGAATCCATCACGCTGACTTCGTCGAAGCGGAGTCCGTCGATGCGGTACTCGTCGTAGAGAAACTTCGCGTTGTCCACCAGAAACTGCTTCACATCGCCATTCCAGTACGCGAACACGAGGCCGCCTGCCCATCCCTTGTCCGTGAAGTAGAGGCTGTCATTGTTGTCGCCGCGACGCATCATGTCCAGGAAATACATGCTGCTGTCGTCGAAGCCGCCGCCCGCGTGGTTGTAGACCACATCGAACAACACCGCGATTCCATACACATGGCATACGTCAACGAGGGCCCGGAGTTGATCGTCGCTGTTGCGGAGCGCTTCGACACTCGCGTATGGAGGCTGCCCGCGCTGCGCAAGTATGGAATTGACCTCGGTGAAATAGTGCTGAAGATCCGCCGCGGACGCGATCGCGTAACCGTTCTCCGGACTGAAATAGTCCGTGCCGTTATATCCCAGGCTGAAATCGGTTTCGAATTCCTGGATGGGCAGCGGCTCGATGGCGTTGACGCCCAGATCCGCTAAATAGGGAACACGAAGCAGCACGTCCAGGAACGTGCCGCGGGTGTTACCCGCCGCGATGGAGTAAGTGCCGACGTGCAGTTGGTAAATGACTAAGTCGTTAAACGGCGGCGTTCGATATGCCGCCGTATGCCAGGGAAAACTTCCGGGATCGCGCAGCGTGCAGTTGTCGTTCGGAAAGTCGGGATGCACGCCCAGGAGCCGCGCGCGCGGATCGCGTTTCCAATGCTCCCCGCCGGGACCTTTGATGTAAAACAGGTATGAATCGCCGTCGCGCAGACCGGGAACGAAGCCCGCCCACTGGCCGCCGCCGATGGCGCTCAATTCCGAGGTCTCGCCGGTTTGCCACCCATTGAAATCGCCTGCTACGTGAACGGACGTAGCGCGGGGAGCCCAAATTCGGAACGTTGCTCCACCGGGAACCGCGGTCGCACCCATTGCGAAACTGGAAAGCGCTGGTTGTGGGGTCGCCATGAGACTCGAATATACATCGGGCTGTGCCGCAGGTTTTGAGCGAATCCGCACCCAGTGGCGCAAGATCGAGGGTACGGGCGCGTACGCGCCGGCCGGCACGCGCCGAATTATCTGCTCGATCCCGTATGTCTCTCGCCGTATACTCATCGCAAGTCAACCCCACAAGGAGGAGCCATGCAACACGGTTCCCTCGCGCGTTTCGGCGCGCTCTCTGTCGCAGTCACCTTCCTCGCCGGTAATGCCAGCGCCATCACAATGGCCCCCACCGCTCAAGGCGCCGGCCCCGACGATTGGAACGTTTCCACTCTCATGCCCGCTACTTACATTACGGCTTCGGGCATGCTCACCAACGCTCTCACGGCCGCCGGATTCACGGGGGCCAACGGATGGAACTTCGCCTTTGCCGGTGTTGGTCCCGCCGCCGCGATAGCCAACATCCCGGCTACCGATTTCACCCTCGATTACTACCAGGCGTGGGTGGTAACCAACGATCCCATTCCGGCCGGGACCACCAGCAGTAACATCCCCACTCGCCCCGTAGTGAATCAGGATGCGGGAGGCGCAGACTTCGTGCTCACTTACACGCCGCGCCCGAATACCAGCGACCCCGTGGTGATCCACTTCGTCCAGGCTTTTACGGAAATGCAAAACGGCGCCGTCAACGGCAACGCCAACGGCAATCTGGATGCTCCGCGGAACGTGATCTCGCCGTATTACGACCTGATTCCGGGAGCGCCCAGCGGCACCATCGGCAACGCGACCTGGATGCGCGACATCCCGTTCACTTGCGAAAGCGGCGCTCTGGCGAGCATCAACGGGCGCACCGGCTGCGGCCAGGGGGTGGACGAAACCATCCTCAGCCGGAGCGACACCTTTAATGTGTTCGTCGTGGGCGCCACGACCGTGGACCTCAGCGCCACCGGAGGCTCGCCCTTCACGCACATCATCTACGGCGGCGAGAGTTGGGGCTATACATATACCAATTCCGACACGCCGGAACCCGGCGCCGCTCTGCCGCTGATTCTGATGGCGCTCACATGGGGCGGCAATCGACTGCGCCCGGCGCGCGTCCGGCGCTGACCTCGCGCGCTCCGGCTTTGCGAAGGGCCTCGTTCAGTTTCGCGGCTTCGGCGCGCACGCCATTCCATCGCTGCAGGGCCGCCTGCGTATCCGCGCACATGCCCTGCCACGATTCGATCAGCGCGCTTGCCGGCGGACCATCCGCCTGATCCACGCCGATCAGCAGCCGCGTGAGATCGCGATTCATCGGTCCGAGGCCCGCCGGAGGGCCCCCGGCGTCGGTCAAGCCTTCCACTTTGTTGACGAGCGCTTCCGCCGCGGTCGCGGCCTCGGCCGAACTCTGCTTCAACGCCGCGGAGCGCTCCGCCAGCTCCTTCCGCAATTGCGCCGCGTCGTTGTAGCCTTCGTACGTCGCGTTCATACCCGCGACGATCCGCCGGCCCAAGTCCAATTGCCGCGTCAGCTCCGCCGTCGTAAAGTGCAGGCGCGGATCCAGCTTCACTGCGATCGGCTGCCGGTAGGTTTTGCCATCGACGGTCAAGCGCACTTCATACCGTCCCGGAACGACCATAGGTCCCTGCGGTTCGTGCCAGGGCGTATTGTGCGGGATGGCGTGATCGGCGAGCGTGTACTCGAAATAATCCACGTGGATGCCGTAATAGGTGTACAGCAACTGGTCCGGATCGGCATAGCGCAAGTCCCAGACGAACCGGTTCAGCCCCGGCTTCTTGGGCAGCACCGGCGTGGGCGCAAGCCACACATCGGGCACGTTGACTTTGTACCCGAGCTCCGCCGCGCCCGCGCTGGAATAGCTGCGCACCAATTTGCCGGCTGCGTCGAACACTTCCAGCTTCATCTCGCCGGCAGGCGCGCTCTTGAGCCAATAATCGATGGTCGCCCCGTCGGGCGGATTCTCCGCCGCCGGTGTATCCGGATTCAGCGGAGTATCGGTGTAGGTGTCCCACTGCATGCGGATGCCGTCGGCAGGCGGAAACAGATACGCCGATCCCGCGGTCACTTCCGGCGCCTTGCCGGCCAGGTCGCGCAGCGGACTCAAATCGTCCAGCGCCCATAGCGCGCGGCCGTATGTCGCGAGCACGAGCGTGTTCTGCTCGATGGCAAGATCGCGGCATGAAGCCGCGGGCAAATTCAGATCGAGGGATTGCCAGTTCTCTCCGCCATCGAAGGATACGTAAACGCCCGTGTCGACAGCCGCAAACACCAGGTTGCGATTCAAGGGATCTTCGCGAACGGCATGTGCCGCACCGTTTGGCAGCCCCGTATTCATCAGCTTCCAGTTCGCTCCGAAATCATCCGTGCGATAAATCCGAGGCGCAGGCGCCGGACCTCCACCGCCGCGACCCCCTCCGCCCGCACCGAAAATCGCCCAAGCGCGGCCCGCATCGCTGGGCGACGCATCGATCGCGCTCACGCTTCCGCGACCCGCATCCGGCGGAGCTACGTTCTTCCAGCTTTTGCCGCCGTCGCGCGTCAACTCAATCAAGCCGTTGCTCGTGCCGGCCCAAATCTGCCTGGCATCCGTGGCTCCGAACGCCAGCGCTCCAATGGCCGGCGCGCCGCGGCCGCCGCGACCTCCCGGAGGCGCGGCATTTTCTTCCTGCGCATCCGGCCGCACCGTCAAATCGCCGCTCACCGGCTCCCAATGCATGCCGTGATCGCGCGTCGCCAGGACATACTGCGTGCCGAGATAGAACGTGCCGGAGTCTTTCGGAGAAAATCCCATGGGCGGCGCGCTGCCGCTTTCGCGATATTTCGGCGTGCGCTCGAAGACATGCTGTGTCTGTCCGGTCACCTTATTGACGCGCAACACGCTGCCGTACCATCCGGTGGCGTATAGATAGTTGTTATCGCTGGCGTCCGGAACGATCTTCGCCGTTTCAAAACCGTTGGTGGTGTACCAGTCGCGATAGGTGATCTGCCCGCCGCGACCTGCGATGGGCGTTGCAACGGTTCCCGAATCCTGCTGCGCCGCATAGGCGAAGAAGGGGAAGCCGTGATCCGTGGTGACGTTGTACATCTGGCCGGTCGGCTGATTGAACCAGGTAGTCCAGGTGTGCCCGCCGTCCATGCTGATTTCGGTGCCCTGGTCGATGGCCAGGATCATGTTCTTATCGTTCGTGGGGTCGATCCATAGAAAGTTGAAGTCGGCCCCGCTCGGTGCGCCGACATAACTGGCCCACGTTTTACCTGCGTCCGTCGAACGGTAGAGCGATGTCTGCGTCGCGAACATGACGTTCGGGTCGCGCGGGTCCACGAGCACATCGTGAAATTGGCCTCCGCCGATCAATCGCGGATCGTCGGTGGCGCGCGTCCAGTGCTCTCCTCCATCATCGCTGCGATACATGCCCTGCGCGACGTAGTCGTACACGCGCAGCCCCTTGGTGCCGGGCGCTACGGCCAGCGAGATGGTTCCGAAGTTGCCGCCGGGCAAGCCGTCGGGCTTGGTTTTGGTCCATGTGACACCGCCATCGGTGCTGCGGAAGATTTGGGAATCGGTGGCGGGAGTGGTGACTCGCGCGGCTCCGCGACCGCCTCCACCTCCGCCGAAGCCACCGGCGCCGGCCGGACGCGTGCCGGCGTAGACATTGTGCGCGTCGTCGGGGTCCAGCACCACCCAGACGGAAGCATCGGGAAGAACCTTGGTCCAGTTGTTCCCGCCATCTTGCGTTCGCAAGAGGCCGCCGCCGGTGGCTGCGGCGAGCACCACGTCGGCATTCTTCGGGTCGATGGCGATGGAACTCACTCCCTGACCGTTTGCGGCGACGCGATCCCAGTGTCCGCCGCCGTCCACGCTGCGATACAGGCCCGCAGTCTGGCCGCCGGTTGCGCCGACGTATACGGTGTCGGGCCGCGACGGCGCGACGGCTACCGCGCCGATGCCCTGGAGCCGCACGGAATCGCTGACGCACGTCCAAACCTGGCCGCCGTCGATGGTTTTCCAGACGCCGCTTCCGGCCGTGCCGAAGTAGTAGACGGCGGGGTTGCCGGGGATTCCCGATGCGCCGGTCGCCTTGCCGCCGCGGAAGGGGCCGAGGAGGCGCCACTTCATGCCATCGTACAAACTGGGATCGATACTCCAGGCGGAGCTGGCCAGGCAGAGGAGCAAAGCGGCGCGACGGATCATAATGTCGCGATTCTATCAGGGCCGAGCCGACACCGGCCGTCTATTGGCCGAGTTTCTTCTGCAAAGCGGCCATTTCGTCAATGGTGTCCGAACCGGCCACCCTGCGTGCCGCCGTGAGCTGCTCCAGCGCGCCTGCGCGGTCTCCACTGTCTGCCAGAGCAAGACCGAGGTGCACGTGAAATTGCGCATGATCCGGCGACTGCTTCACCACGACCCGGAACACCTCGACTGCTTCGGCGATTTGCCCCCTGCGGTACAGCACCCAGCCGTACGTGTCACTCGCTTCGGGGAGATTCGGCAGTAGTTTGCGCGCCCGGTCCGCCAAGGCCAGCGCCTCATCGACATTGCCGTTCTGACGCACGATCTGATAGGCAAGGTTGTTCAAAGCGACGCCGTTATCGGGATTGAGACGCAGCGCCTCACGATACAGATCCGCGGCTTCCTTTGCCTGTCCGCTGCTTTCCAAGACCAGCGCCAGGGTGTTCAGAACCACCGGGCTGTCCGGCATCAAAGCCTGTGCCCGGCGGAGAGCCGTCAGCGCCGGTGCGGTATCTCCCTTCCGCCGGTAAACCTCTCCGAGGCGCAGGTAGAGATCGCCGCGATCCTTGTCTGTAGCCGCATCGGGAAGCAGTTGCTGAAACGCGACGATGGCCTGGTCGTACATCCCGCCTCTCACCAGCGAGTTGGCAATTTGCCGCGACACCGCTTGCGCATCCAGCCGCGGGTTGCGTGCCTGCTCGGCGCGCAGCAACTCAACCGCCTCAGCCCAGCGCCCCTGATCACCATAGACCTCGGCGATGGCGGCGAGACAGCGCACATTGGCTGGTTCGAGTGCGTAGGCGTCGCGGAAGGCAGCTTCCGCCGCGGCATAATCCTTCTGGCTTAACAACTGCACACCGCGTCGAAAAGCAGCGTCTCCCGGACCTGCGACCGCCTGGGTGGTTGCGCGGTCCTGCGCCCGCACGAAGCCGCCGGCCATGGGCAGCATGGTCGCGATTCCCACCAGCGCCGCCGCCGCGGCGCGCATCCACTTCGATGATCGTTCCGGCATGGCAACCGTCATAATGTACTCCATCCTTCTCTCTAAGTTGGTCCCCCCGAATCCCGCGTATCCCGCACCGGCGAATGCCATCCGGCAGACCTTCGCCAGTCCGGCCGCATACTCCTCCGGCGGCGTGCCGCTCGCCAGCGCTGCTTCATCGCACGCCAGCTCGCGTTCTTCCATCAGCCGCCGCTCCATCCACCACACCAGCGGATGGAACCAGAATCCGCACACCACGGCGTGCGCTGCCGCTGCCCAAAGATTGTCGCGGCGCCGTACGTGACCCAGTTCATGCGCCAGCACTGCGCCGAGCTCCGCCGCATCCAATTCCGCGCTGAGGCCTTCGGGCAGGACGATGCGGCTGCGCCACACGCCCGGCGAACAGCCACGGGTCGCGATGCGCAGCTCCGGTGTTCGGGCAATAGCAGCCGCGGCGCAGGCGCGCTGCAGAGCCGCAACTTCGTTGGGTGACGCTTCGCGCACGGCGGGCACATCGCACAACCACCGGCGGGCCCAGATCGCGAAGCACACCAGCGAACCTGTGCCCCAGACGAGCCACCACCACGAAAAGCCGCGTGCATCTGGCGGCGCGGCGACCCGCAACAGCGCGGTACTTGGACCGGCGAAGAAATTCAAGGCGCCGAAATCGGGCAGTGTGACTCCATGCGGCAGCAGACGGTCCGCGATGGCTGCTCCCAGGCGCGAGAGCCACGGGGTCGGCAAGGCGAATCGCAGCAGGCCGGCGAGAATGATGGCGTAGCGCCACGAGGCGCGCTGGCCGCGGATGGCGCGCGCGGCGGCAAGCGCCCATAGTGCCGTCACTGTCGCCCACACCAGGTGTGCGATCACGACTTCTTCTCCTTGGCCGCGAGGGCCTGCTCGGCTGCGCGGATATCCTGCAGCGAGAGTTTGCCGCTTTCCACCAGATGTGCCATGACGGGCTCGGCCGAGCCTCCCAGCAAGTCCAGCAGATCGTCAATCAGGCCTCGATAGGCGTCTTTCCGCTGCAGGACCGCCTCGAAGACATGCGCGTTGCCGATCTTCTTCACGCGCCGCACGGCCTTCTTCTCTTCCATGCGGTAGACGATGGTCTGCACCGTGGTGTAGGCTGGGCGGTCCTTTTCGGGAAGGCTCTCCTGCACTTCGCGCACGGAAGACGGGCCGAGCTTCCAGAACTGCTCGAGCAACTCCAATTCGAAGCGGGTGACCTTGGCTTTTTTCATTTCTACTAAGTCCGAGGTCCACTCTACTACTAGTTTAGGCGGATTGCAAGAGCTTTCGGAGGGAATCACATATAATGAGGGCAAATGAGTGATCAACCCGTCACACGGGCAGAGCTTTTAGAGGCGCTGACCTCGACAAAGCAGGACATTCTGGAGGCTTTGGGCCAGACGCTCGGCGAACACAAGCGTGACTTCGGCCAGACACTTGCCGAACACAAGCGTGACTTCGGCCAGACACTTGCCGAACTGAAGCGCGAGCTCGATCAGACACTTGCGGAACACAAGCGCGAGATTTTGGAAAAGACTCAGGAATTTGTACGCGATGCGCAAACCGAGATCCTGCGCGCGTTTCAACCGTTTGAGGAATCCTCGAGCATCCGTATGCGGGTGATCGAAGCCAAGTTCTCGAACACGGAAATGGCGTTGAACGAACGCCTTGCCATTGTGGAACGCCGGCTCAGCGAAATCGAAAAGAAGCTGCTGCGCAACCCCCCGGCTGCCTGAAATCCGGATCAAGCGAGCTTCGCTCGCTGCAACAGGAAAGATTCCTGTTGCCACTTGTGGATTCTCCTTGCGAGGCGAGTGTAGAAGTATTTGACACCTCTATCCTTCGAGTGATAAGTGTTATGTCTTCTAAGAGGAGAAAGTCCCAAATGGCCGACGAGCAAAAGCCGGCGGGCCCGGAGGCGAATTCACCGCAAGGTGCGACGCCGCCGAAGCCTCCGGCGCCAGTCGCCGCTCCGAAACCGGCCGGGGCACCTGCCGCCCCCAAGCCGCCCGCGACCATGGCCGCCACGCCCTGGGATAGCGACCTTGCCAGCCAACTCAAGGAACGGTTCGGCGACTCCATCACCGAAACTTCCACCTATCTGGGCCAGAACTTCGCCGTCGCCAAACCGGGCGCCGCCATTGCCATTCTGGAATTCCTGAAGCTCGAAGCCGATTTCGACTACCTGGTCGACATTACCGCCGTCGATTGGCCCAAACGCGCCGAACGCTTCGACCTTGTTTACATCCTCTATTCCTTCGCGCGGAATGAACGACTGCGTCTGAAGATCAACATCGCGGATGGCTACAGGCCGGAAACCGCCACCACCGTCCACTTGACCGCCAACTGGCTGGAGCGCGAAGTGTTCGATATGTTCGGCATCGAATTCGCGGGCCATCCCGACCTGCGCCGCATTCTGATGCCGGAAGAGTGGCAGGGCTATCCGCTGCGCAAAGACTACAACATCCTCACGCAAGATGAGCGATGGGTGCAGGAGAACCTGGGAATCGAGAGCGGCCAGTAAACCTATGCCGGATACCACCTTTCTAGACTCCACTGAGCTTGTGCTCAACATGGGACCGCAGCATCCCTCTACTCACGGGGTGCTGCGCGTCATCCTGAAACTGGACGGCGAAAAGGTCCTCGGCACCGATTGCGTGATCGGCTACCTGCACCGCGGCGTCGAGAAGATCGGCGAAAACCGCACCTTCGCGCAGTTCAATCCTTACGTCGACCGCGGATTATGTGGCTGCTATTTCCAACGGCCTGGGCTACTGCCTGGCGGTGGAAAAGCTGCTGAATGTGGAAGCTCCGTCGCGCGCGCAAACCGTCCGGGTGATTCTCACCGAGTTGAATCGCATCGCCAGCCACCTGCTGTGGCTGGGCACGCACGCGCTCGACATAGGGGCCATCACGCCGGTCTTTTATTGCCTTCGGGAACGCGAAGAAGCCCTGAAGATTTTCGAAAATTACTGCGGGGCGCGGCTCACCACGCATGCCTTCCGCATCGGCGGACTGCAATACGAAACCTACGACGGCTTTGAGAAGGAAGTGCTCGCCTTCTGCGACATGTTCCTGCCGAAGGTGGACGAGTATGAAGAGCTGCTGACCAATAACCGCATCTGGGTAGGCCGGCTCAAGAACGTCGGCGTCCTGAATGCGGACGAGTGCAAGGAATTCGGAGTCACGGGTCCTGTTCTCCGAGCTGCGGGCGTCAAATGGGACCTCCGCAAGGCTCAGCCCTACTCCGGTTACGAGAAGTACGACTTCGACATTCCCACACGGGAAACCGGGGATACCTACGACCGCTACCTGGTGCGCATGGAAGAGATGCGGCAGAGCGTCCGCATCGTGCGGCAGGCGGTGGGATCGATTCCCGAAGGTCCGATCATGGGCAAAGTGGGGAAGGTGATCAAGCCGCCGGTCGGGGAAGCGTATGTCTCGATCGAGGCTCCGAAAGGAGAGCTCGGCTACTATATAGTTAGCGACGGTTCCACGCAACCGTACCGGGTCCGCGTCCGCCCTCCTTCCTTTGTCAACCTGCAAGCGCTCGACCGCATGATCCGCGGAGGACTCGTTGCTGACGTGGTTGCCATTATAGGAACCCTCGACATCGTTTTGGGTGAGGTGGATCGATGAGAGTTTGTGCGTGGGTAAGGGGATTGCGATCGTCGGTAGCGGCATTGCGATTTCACCACAGAGGCGCAGAGGACGCAGAGAGGGCACAGAGAAAACCTTTTATTCGTTTGCTCTTCTCTGTGTCCTCTGTGCGATCTCTGTGTCTCTGTGGTGAATCAGCGCTGCCCCAGGCTTCACGTGCATTGGAGGTCCCATGCCTGGTCTATTGAAGAAGATTTTTCTTGTCGATCTCTTCCAGGGTCTCTGGGTGACCTTCCGGAACCAGAACCCCAAGTACATTTACACCGAGCAGTACCCGGCTGAGCGGCCCAAAGTCGGCGAGCGGTATCGCGGCGCTCCGCGGCTTAATGTCAATCCGGAGAATGGCGAGACGCTCTGCATTTCCTGCAACCTTTGCGCCCTGGCGTGTCCGGAGAACCTCATCGTCGTGACCAGCGAACGCAACGAAGCTACCAAGCGCAAAGACCTCACCTTTTTCACGTACGATACGTCGCGCTGCATGTTCTGCGGACTCTGCGAAGACGCCTGCCCGGTAGACGCCCTGGAACTCACGCAGGATTTTGAGCTCGCCACCTACACGCGGGACGGCCAGATCTGGGACCGCCAGGCATTGGAGGAGGGTCCCCGGCCCACTCAATACAAATGCTGATCGACACCATCTTCTTTTACTGTTTCGCGGCTATGGTGCTGCTGGGCGGAATTTTTACCATCACCCGCCGCAACGCCGTGCACAGCGCGATCGCGCTGATTGTGTCGCTGCTCGGCGTGGCCGGGCTCTACCTTCTACAGCAGGCCGAATTCCTCTTCGCCGTGCAGATTGTGCTCTACGTCGGCGGCATTATGGTGCTGTTCCTGTTCGTGATCATGCTCGTGAATCTGGACCTGGCGGCCAAAGAGCGCCAGTTCAGCCGGGGATGGGCCATCGCGGGAGTGGCGGTGCTCGCCGTCGCCGCCGAGTTTGGCTACTTCCTATATAAGGGCGCCGGGGAGTTCCACATTGCGGAAGCGGCGCCCGCGCCAGTCCCATCGCTGGGCAATACCGAAATGATCGCCGATTCGCTGTTCCAGCAGTATCTGCTGCCGTTCGAGATTGCCTCAATCCTGCTGCTGGTTGCGGTGGTCGGCTCGGTGGTCATGGCCAAAAAGAGGATCTGACCCATGCACCCGATCGGAACCGTTCATTATCTTGCCCTGAGCACAGCCCTGCTGCTCATAGGCACCGTAGGCGTGCTCACCCGGCGCAACATCGTCATTATTCTGATGTCCATCGAGCTGATTTTGAATGCCGTGAACATCAACCTCATCGCCTTCGGCCACGCCCTGCACGATGTGAGCGGGCAGATCTTCGCCATCTTCGTGATTACCGACGCAGTGGCGGAAGCGGCTGTTGGCCTGGGCATCCTCATCGCGCTCTTCCGCAACAAGGAAACCGTTCAGGCCGATGAGATCGATCTACTGAAATGGTGAAGCGGCCGTGACTTTTCTCGACAAAATCTGGCTCATTCCGCTGTTCCCCCTCTTCGGAGCGCTGTGCATGCTGCTGTTCGGCAAGCGCCTCGACCCGCAACCCGCGTCGGCGGTTGGCGTCGCTCCCGGCGTGGAGCCAGTTTATGAGCACGGCCACGGGGAGCATGCGCATTCGCACGGGTCGCACGGGCACGATGCTCATGCAGGCCACGGGCATCACCACGATGGTCCGCTGAAGTTCCTGATTAAACTGTTCTGCCCCGGCATGGTGCTGCTGAGTTTTATTTTCTCGGCGGGCGCCGTTTGGGAACTCTCGCAGCTTCCGAATCGCGTCCACCAGGTGGTGAACTTCACCTGGATCGCGGGGCTGCCGTTTCACACCGCCAGCGGCCACCTTGCGACGTTCACGGTGGATTGGGGCTTCATGCTGGACCCGCTGAGCAGCGTCATGATTCTGGTGGTTACAGGGATCGGTTTTCTGATCCACGTATACTCCACCGGGTACATGGCGCACGATAACGGGTTCTACCGCTTCTTCGGCTACCTGAACCTGTTCGTCTTTTTCATGCTGATGCTGGTGCTGGCCAACAACTACGCGCTGCTGTTCGTGGGGTGGGAAGGCGTAGGGTTGTGCAGCTACCTGCTGATCGGCTTCTATTTCCACAAGAAATCGGCGGGGGATGCGGGCAAGAAGGCTTTCATCGTCAATCGCGTCGGCGATGCCGGTTTCATTCTGGGAATGCTGCTGATGCTGAGTGTGCTCGGCACGGTGAAATTCAGCGAAGTGAATGCGATTCTGCGCAGCGGGCAATTCCCGGTGGAAACCGCGGGATTCGGCGTGCTCAGCGTGATGGCGCTGCTGCTCTTCATCGGGGCGACCGGCAAATCGGCTCAGTTCCCGCTGTACGTATGGCTCCCCGACGCCATGGAAGGTCCGACGCCGGTCTCCGCTCTGATCCACGCCGCGACCATGGTCACAGCCGGCGTCTACATGGTGGCGCGATCGTCGGCGCTCTTCACGCTGACGCCGAGCACCTCGACGGTGGTTGCTGCGGTTGGCGCGTTCACGGCGATTCTGGCCGCCACAATCGCGCTCGTGCAGAACGATATCAAGCGCGTTCTGGCTTACTCGACGGTCAGCCAGCTTGGCTATATGTTCCTGGCGCTCGGGGTCGGCGCGTACTGGGTGGCTGTCTTCCATCTGTTCACGCACGCATTTTTCAAAGCGCTGCTCTTCCTCGGCTCCGGCTCAGTGATCCACGCGATGGGTGGAGAACAGGACATGCGCTACATGGGCGCACTGAAGAAGAAGATTCCGATCACGCACTGGACCATGTGGGTGGGGTCGGTGGCGATCGCAGGCATCCCCGGTCTCGCCGGCTTTTTCTCGAAAGACGAGATTCTGTGGCAAGCCTATAGTTCGCCGCAGGGCTCTACGATCCTGTGGTTCGTCGGGCTGGCTACCGCGGCGATGACCGCCTTCTACATGTGGCGGCTGATGAACATGACCTTCTACGGGAAGAGCCGCGTGTCGCCCGAAGTGGAATCGCACATCCACGAATCGCCCGCTGCCATGACGGTTCCGCTGGTGCTGCTGGCCGCAGGCAGCGTGCTCGCCGGTTGGCTCGGCACTCCCAAGGCCTGGACCATCTTTACCGACGCGTGGCGCGGTTTCCCGAACTGGCTGGCTCCGGCATTCGCATCGGCGGCGGCGGAAGCAGCCAAAGAGGGCGAAGCCTCCGCCTCCACGGAATGGATCCTGATGGGCCTTTCGGTGGCGATCGCGGTCATCGGCATCTCGCTGGCGCGGTATTTCTACTGCGTGAAGACCGAGCTTCCGGACCGCATACACGCCAAATGCAAGCCGCTTTACACGCTGCTGTACAACAAATGGTACGTCGACGAGCTGTACGATTTTCTGTTCGTCAACGGCCTCTGCAAGGGCGGCGGCACGGTGCTCGGGGAGTTCGACCGCAAGGTGGTGGATGGCGGCGTGAACGGCGCGGGCTGGCTGACGCGCGCTACCAGTCGTCTATCGATGTGGTGGGACACCTGGATCATCGATGGAGCCGTCAGATTGGGTTCGTTCCTGGTAAAAATGCTCTCTTATCCAGTGTGCATCCTGCAAACCGGACGCGTGCAGGCTTACGCTTTCTGCATCGTCGTCGGGGCGATCGCATTCCTCGGGTATTACATCGCGCGGTAACTTATGGACCAGCACTTACTCAGCATCGTCCTACTTACTCCGCTGGCCGGATTGCTCGTGCTGCTGTTTATACCGGCGGGCAACAAAAACCTGGTCCGGTTGTGGGCCAACATCGCCAGTCTCGCCGGCTTCCTGGTCTCGCTCCCGCTCGTGTTTCGGTTCCAGAGCGGACTCGCCGGTTATCAGTTCGAAGAAAAAATCGATTGGATTCCCGCTCTCGGCGTCCACTATCACATCGGCATCGATGGCATCAGCCTGCTGCTGGTGATGCTCACGACGCTGATGGGTTTCGTCGCGACGCTTTCCAGTTGGAACGCCATTCAGGACCGGCTGAAGGAATACTATGCCATGTTCCTGCTGCTGCAGACCGGGATGCTCGGCGTGTTCTTCTCGCTCGATTTCTTCCTGTTCTACATTTTCTGGGAGCTTGTGCTCGTGCCGATGTACTTCATCATCGGAGTGTGGGGCGGACCGCGAAAGCTTTACGCGGCTATGAAGTTCTTCCTCTATACGCTGGCTGGCTCCGTGCTGATGCTGCTGGGCATTCTGACGCTCTATTTCCAGCACTTCACCCAGTTCGGTTTCTACACGTTCGAGATCTCCGAGCTGATGAAGACAAGTTTGACGCTCGGGATGCAGCAGTGGGTTTTCTGGGCGTTCTTTCTAGGCTTCGCCATCAAGGTGCCGATGTTCCCGTTCCACACGTGGCTGCCGGACGCGCATGTGGAGGCTCCCACGGCGGGGTCGGTGATCCTGGCGGCGGTGCTGCTCAAAATGGGGACTTACGGATTCCTGCGCTTCTCGCTGCCGCTGCTGCCCAACGCCTCGAATGACCGTACCATCGTGCAGATCCTGGCGGTGCTTTCGATCATCGGCATCATTTATGGAGCGCTGGTGAGCCTGATGCAGGCCGACTGGAAGAAGCTGGTGGCGTACTCATCTGTGAGCCACCTTGGCTTCTGCACCCTGGGCATCTTCTCGCTGACGCCGAACGGTATTGCAGGGAGCGTGCTGCAACAGATCAACCACGGAATTTCGACCGGCATGCTGTTCCTGGTGATCGGCATCGTCTATGAGCGGCGGCACACGCGGCTGATCAGCGAGTACGGCGGGCTGGCGCACGTCATGCCTCGCTTTGCGATCATCTTTGCGATCGCCATGCTGAGCTCGGCGGGTTTGCCGCTGCTTAACGGCTTTGTCGGCGAATTTACGATCATGCAGGGCGCTTTCGAAGCGAATCGCATCTGGGCCGCGTTCGCCGTGACGGGTGTGATTCTGGGAGCGGCATACTTGCTCTGGCTGTATCAGAGGACGATGCTCGGACAGGTCACCAACGGCAAGAATCTGACCATTCCGGATATGAGCCTGCGCGAGGTGGCGGTGTTCGCTCCGCTGATCGTCTGGGCCATCTGGATCGGCGTCTACCCGAAGCCGTACTTCGACGTGCTGCAGAAACCGGTGCAGCAGATCGTGGAGAGAGTGCGGCCGGGATACTACGGCGGCTCGCTCGCCGACGCGCAACCAGCCTCCACGCGAGGTGCACAATGAGCCAGTTCTACACATCCACCGATCACTTCAGCATCATGCCGGCTCTCATGCTGGCGATGTTCGGTTGCGCCATCCTGCTCTTCGATTTCTGGATTTTTCCCGATCCGCGCCAACGGAAGTGGCTGCTCCTGTTTGTGGCCCTGGCGGAAGGCTTCACCGGCTATGGCCTGATGCGTCAGATGTCCTGGCTGACGGCGCAAGGCACGGCGGAGATGACCGGCTTTCAGGGCTCGGTGACGATTGACGGTTTCTCCATCTTCTTCAACTGCATCTTTATCGCGGCGGCAATGATTGTCGCCATCGTTTCCTACAAGTACCTGGAGAACGCGGGCGAGCACCACGGCGAATACTATAGCCTCATCCTGTTCGCCCAGTGCGGTATGTATTTCCTGGCCACGGGCACGGACCTGATCACGCTTTTTATCGGCCTCGAATTAATGGCTCTGAGCTTCTACGTGATGGTCGGGTTCCTGCGGCGAGAAAAGCGCAGCAACGAAGCGGCGATCAAGTATCTGCTTCTCGGCGCATTCTCCACAGGGTTCCTGGTTTACGGCTTCAGCGTGCTGTACGGCATCTCGGGTTCCACCAAGCTGGCCGATATCGCGGCGGCGATTCAAGCGCGCCCGGCATGGGACCCGGTGGTCTTCCTCGCGCTCGCCACCACATCCATCGGGTTGCTCTTCAAAATGTCCGCCGCGCCGTTCCATATGTGGGCGCCGGATGCGTACGAAGGCGAGCCCACTACGGTCACGGCGTATCTTTCGGTGGCGTCGAAAGCGGCCTCGGTGGCGTTCCTGCTGCGGATCTTCCTGGGACCGTTCGGCTCGTTGCGCGCGGAATGGGAACCGATTCTGGCGGCGGTCGCGATTCTCACGATGACGGTCGGCAACCTGGCTGCCATCAATCAAACGAACATCAAGCGGCTGCTCGCCTATAGCTCCATTTCGCACGCCGGTTATATGCTGCTCGGGCTGGTTGCGGGCAACGACACGGGCATCAAAGGGATCGCGGTGTATGTCCTGGTCTACACGTTCATGAATCTCGGCGCGTTCCTAGTGTTGGTGGCCCTGCGCCGGCAGGCAGCTTCGGGCGAAGACCTCGATGACATTGCCGGGCTGATGCACAAGAGTCCCGGGTATGCGATGCTCATGCTGGTCTTCCTGCTTTCGCTCGCAGGCATTCCGCCGACCGCCGGCTTCCTCGGGAAGTATTACATTTTCCTGTCGCTGATCCAGACCGGGCACTACGCGCTGGCCGTGATCGCGACCTTATACGTCGCGGTGGCCATCTATTACTACTTCAACGTGGTCCGCAGTATGTTCGTCCGCGAAGAAACCGACAAGCGGCCGATGGCGACGAGCGTCGGCCTGCGCCTGGCCCTCGGCGTCACCGCCGGGCTGACGCTGGCCATCGGAATTTATCCCGAGCCCTACCTGCGAATGGCTCAGAACGCGCTGCTCCGGTAAGGAACGATATGCAAACGGTCTTAAACCATCCCTTGTTCATGCCGATCGTGGTGACGCTGGTCATCATCGCGGCATTCCCGCTGGTGGCCGGGTATATCGTGCTGGTGGAGCGGAAGGTGCTGGCCGATTTCCAGGTTCGTCTCGGCCCGATGCGCGTGGGTCCGCACGGGCTGCTGCAACCGATCGCCGACGCTCTGAAGCTGCTGCTGAAAGAAGACATCATTCCCACCGATTCCGACAAGAGCATCTTCTGGGTGGCGCCCGTTATATCGACGTTCACCGGACTTACTGCTTTTGCGGTGCTTCCGTTCGCGCAGAACATCTACGTCGCGGACGTGAATGTCGGGCTGCTGGTGGTTTCGGCGATGAGCGCGGTCGGCATTCTCGGCATTATTCTCGGCGGCTGGAGTTCGAACAGTCACTACTCGCTGTTGGGCGCTCTGCGCAGCGCTGCGCAGTTGGTGAGTTATGAGGTGGCGCTGGCGTTCGCGCTGCTCTCGGGCGTCATGCTCGCGGGCACGCTGAGCATGAGAGGCATCGTGGAGAGCCAGTTGAAGCGCGGCACGTGGGGCGTCTTCGACAATTACTTTTTCATGATCGTGCCGTTCGTGATCTACATCATCGCGGCCACGGCCGAAACCAATCGAGCGCCGTTCGATCTGCCGGAAGCCGAATCCGAGCTGGTGGCCGGGTTCCACACCGAGTACAGCGGGTTCCGTTGGGCTCTCTATTTCCTGGCGGAATACGCGAATATCTTTGTGGTTTCCGGAGTGGCGGTGACGCTGTTCCTCGGCGGCTGGCTACGGCCGTTCCCAAATGTGGCGTGGCTGGAGTACCCGGTCAACTTCGGGATTCCGGTGTTGATCTTCGCGGTGAGCGGCATCTTCACTTTCCCGCTGATTCGGAAACTCAAGGACCCGATTCAGCAGAAAGTGCTGCTGGGGGCCGCGCTGCTGCTGCTGCTGATCGCGCTCCTGTTCGCCATCCCAGCCGTGAATCACGCGGTGATCGGCGTCTTCTGGTTCCTGTTCAAAGTGTCCTGCATTATCTACCTGATGATCTGGTTCCGCGGGACCTTCCCGCGTTTTCGTTACGATCAACTGATGAATATCGGGTGGAAGGTGGCGATCCCTGTCGGCATGGCCGCGGTCGTGATCAATGCGCTGATTGGTATGGCGCGGGCATAGATTATTGGGACGCAGATAAACGCAGATGAACGCGGATACAATGAGTTTTATCTGCGTTCATCAGCGTCCCCATAATCATTCATGCGAATTCGAACCGATCTCACTGCCGGCGCCCTGCTGCCGAAACTCAATCGCCTTTTCGATTTATCCGCGGCCAAGATCCGCTCGCTCGAACAATCCTGGGACCCCGCGAAGGGATCTCCCGTTTGCACCGTTGACGGCAAGTACGCGAGCCGCGGGTGGACGGAATGGACTCAGGGGTTTCAGTTCGGCTCCGCGATTCTGCAATTCGACGCCACTGGCGATCAGGAGTTCCTGGAGGCCGGCCGGGAACGAACGGTCAGCGTCATGGCGCCGCACGTCACCCACTACGGCGTGCATGACCACGGCTTCAACAACGTCAGCACATACGGCAACCTGCTGCGTTTGATGAACGAAGGCCGCATCGCGGAGAACGCCTGGGAGCGCCGCTTCTATGAGCTGGCGCTGAAGGCATCGGGGGCTGTTCAAGCGATGCGCTGGTCGAAGACGGCGGACGGCGGCGGCTACATTTATTCCTTCAACGGTCCGCATTCGCTCTTCGTCGATACCATCCGCTCGGCGCGCGCTCTCGTGGTGAGCCATCAGCTCGGGCACGTGCTGATGGGGGAGAACGACAAGAAAATTCCGCTACTCGAGCGCGCCAGACAGCACTGCCTTTCCACCGCCAAGTATTCCGTCTACTACGGCGAGGGCCGCGATTCGTACGACGTTCGAGGCCGGACCTCGCACGAGAGCATCTTCAACACGAACGACGGCAATTTCCGCTGCCCCAACTCGCAGCAAGGCTACTCGCCCTTCAGCACCTGGACGCGAGGACTTGCCTGGGCCATGTGCGGGTTCGCCGAACAGCTCGAAATGACGGGAAGCGAGCCCGCATACGAAAAAGCCGCGCGCGCGACCTGCGATTTCTACATCGACAATACGGCGCTCGATGGCATTCCGTATTGGGACACCGGAGCGCCCGGGCTGCCTGCGCTGGGCGATTGGAGATCGAGGCCGGCCGATCCGCTCAACGGTCACGAACCGGTCGATAGTTCCGCGGCGGCGATCGGAGCGCAAGGGTTGCTGCGACTGGGCAAGTATCTGAACGACGACCGCTATTGGAACGCCGGCCTGACGGTCGCCAACTCACTGTTCGACCGTCCGTACCTCAGCGAAGACGGTGTCCACCAGGGACTGATCCTCCACTCGGTCTATCACAGGCCCAATGGCTGGGATGCCGGACCGGGCGAGTCCTCCATGTGGGGCGACTATCACGCCAGAGAGCTGGCGCTCTATCTGCTGCGCGAGGCGAGCGGCGGAGCGTACCTGACTTTTATGCCGTCCCGCCGCGAAACAACGAAGCAGCCGTAGGCGGCGCCGCGCCGCGAGCGCCCACACGCTGCTCTTTCTCGGGTATCAAATCGCCCTCGCCCGGCGCCAGGAACAAATTGGCGTCCACGCCATGCTGCCGCGTGTAGAGATCCCAGTACCGTCCATGCAACTCATACAAGGACTCGTGAGTCCCGCGCTCGACGATTCGGCCGGCTTCTACAACCAGAATTTGCTCGGCGCGCCGGATGGTCGAGAGCCGGTGCGCGATGACGAACGTGGTGCGTCCTTTCATCAAATAGGAAAGGCCCTGCTGAATGGCGGCCTCGCTTTCCGAATCCAGGCTGCTGGTAGCCTCGTCCAGGATCAGAATGCGAGGGTCGGCAAGTATGGCGCGCGCGATCGAAACACGCTGCCGCTGGCCGCCTGAGAGTTTGACGCCGCGCTCGCCGACGATGGTGTCGTACTTCAGTGCGAAGTTTTCGGCGAATTCGTCAACGCGCGCGATGCGGCAAGCCTCCAGGATTTCGTCTTCGGTTGCCCGCGGCCGCGCGAAGGCGATGTTCTCCCTGATGGTGCCGTCGAACAGAAACGTGTCCTGCAAAACGACGCCGAGCTGAGTGCGGTAGCTATCCAGCCGCACGGTCGAAAGGTCGATTCCGTCCACCAGAACACGCCCCGACCCGGGCTCGTGAAACGCCGCGATGAGGCTGATGATGGTGCTCTTTCCCGAACCCGACGCGCCCACCAGCGCGGTCACGGTGCCCGGCTGCGATTCGAAGGAAATATCGTGCAGCACTTCCTTGCCGGGATCGTACGCGAAGTTCACGTTTTCAAAAGCTACGTCGCCGCGGATGTTGGCGATCACGGTGCGTCGGGCATCGTCCTCATCTTCCGGCTTCTCGCGCAAGACTTCCTGCGTGCGGTCCAGCCCGGCGAGCGCTTCGGTGATCTGCGTGCCGATGGCGACTACCTGGAACATAGGCGCGACCAGAAACGCCAGGAACGCGGTGAAGCTCATGAACGAACCGGTGGTGAGCTGGCCGGCGATCACCTGGCGGCCGCCGACATACATCACGGTTGCGCCGACCAATCCCATCAGCACCGTCGCCGAAAGGCCCATGAGCGAAATCGCGGTCAGGCTCTGGATTACGTTATCGAGCAGCCGTCCGACACCTGTCGAAAACACCTTCGCTTCGGAAGCCTCGGCGTGATAGCCCTTCACCACGCGAACGCCGGCCAACGACTCCGTCAAGCGCCCGCTCACTTCCGCGTTGATCTTTCCGCGCTCGCGGAAGATCGGACGGATGCGGCCGAAAGCAGTCCGCAGTCCCAGGGCGAACGATACGATGAACAGGAGCGCGAGACCGGTGAGCAGCGGGCTGGTATAGAGAAGCACCGCGAGCGAGAGCACCGCGACCAGCAACCCGCCGGTAAAATCCACGAGTCCGGTGCCGATCAGATTGCGTATGCCTTCAACGTCGCTCATAATACGCGACACCAGCGCGCCGCTCTTGTTGGTGTCGTAATACGCCACCGGCAGGCGGCCGATGTGTTCCTGCACCTTGCGGCGCAGCTCCGCGATCAGCCGCTGACCTTCCTTGCTGAGCAACTGCGTGAGCGCGAAGCTGGTGATGCCCTGAATGAGAGTGGCGGCGAGCACGGCCAGGACGAGCGGCTTGAGAACCCAGACCTGGTGCTTGGTCATCACGTTATCCACCAGGTATTTCGTGGAGCCGGGCAGCACCAGGCTGCACAGCTTGTTGATGACCATTAGCAGGAAGCCGACGGCGAGCAGCTTTTTGCGCGGGCGGACGAGGTCCTGCAACAGCGGTAGTGCGCTGCGCAAATGATCGGTGGCTTTGCCCTTTGGTTTTATGGGAGACACTGCATACTAGCGTAACAGGCGCACCACCGCCGGCAAATGGACCTGCCAACGATAGGAACACTCACCTAGAGAGTGACTTGCGTATCCGGTTCCAGATGGCTCGCGAGGCGGGATTTACGAATTCTCAGATAAAGGATACGCACCAGCGCGAGGATGGGGACGGAGAGAAACGTTCCCGGGACGCCGGCGACTTCGGCGCCCGCGAACACGCCGAATAGAACGAGCAAAGGATGCACTTCCACGCCCTGTCCCATGAGGTGTGGCGAGAGCATGTAATCCTGGAACACCCGGTAGATGAGCAGAAAAATCAGCACCGCCACAACGTTGCTGCCTGACACTCCGGCGACGATGACGATGGTCGTGCCGGCGGCCAGCGGCCCAATCATCGGGATGAATTCGAGCATCGCGGCGATCGCGGCGAGCAGGACTCCAAACGGCACGCCCATCACGGAGAAGAAGATGGAATACGTGGTGAAGGCGGCGAGCGAGAGCAGCACGAGTGCTCGCATGTAGTGCGCGAGGAGAAGGTGTATGTCCGCCATCACGTCGTCAAGCAATTCGCGTTTCGGGCCGTCGTCGACCAGCGTTAGCATGTGCTGCCGCATTTCATGAGCGTCTTTCAAAAAGAAGAACGCCAGGATGGGAATAATGACGATGTAAAGAATGTCGCCGGCCACGCTCAGCGCTTTCAGGCCGGCCTGCGGCAGTCGCGCGAGCAAATTGCTGGAGCCCTGGGTGAGCGTGTCGCGGGCCTTCTGAACCACCTCGGCCTTCATGGAATTAATCGCCGCGGGCAGCTTCGAGCTGGGCTTTTCCCAACCTGCGAGCATCTCGGGCAGATTCTTGTTGAGCTGCGTCGCCTGATCCACAATACGCCCGATGATCTGGCTGCCCACGAGCACGACCACGCCGACGAAGATCACATAAGCGAGCGCCAGCGCGGGCGTGCGCGTGCGGCTGGGAAGGACGCGGTCCAGAAGGTTGACCAGAGGAGAAATGAGGTAGGCAAACAGCAGCGCCAGAATGAAGATGAAGAGCGTGGTGCGAACGGCGTACACCAAGCCCAGCAGCAACAGCACGAGCGCTGCGGTAAACGTGTAGCGAGCGGCGTTGCGATCTATCCCGAGCACCTTGTATCTACCGTATCAGAAGGCGCCGCTCAAGCCCGGGCCGGTTGAACCGAGGATGTACCGGAACCGGTACCTGGAGTCCCGGAATCCGGGAGTTTTTCCACGCGGACGCGTACGATGCGGTTGCGCTCCATCTCAAGGACGGTGAAGCGGCGTCCCGCGAAATCCACCGAGTCGCCGGTTTTGGGGATTGCTCCGAGGCGATAGAGGAGGAATCCGGCGAGCGTTTCGAATCCCGCTTCGGTAGGAATTTCGATATCGAACTCGCTTTCGAGATCGCGAATGCGGGTGGCGCCATCGAGCTCCACGGGCCCCGATTCCCGCCCGGAGCGCGCCGCTTTCTCGTCATGCTCGTCTTCAATGCGGCCGACAATCTGTTCGAGCACGTCCTCCACGGTGAGCATGCCGGAGATCGTACCGAACTCGTCGACGACGAGCGCGAGATGCGAAGTGCCGCGGCGGAATTCCTGAAGCATCTGGGAGACGGGCTTGGTTTCGGGCACGACGGGCGCGGGGCGCACGAGGTGAGCGATGCGGAAAGACTTGCTGGGCCGTCCGGTGCGTATGGCGCGGCGGCGCTCTTCCCACACCGGCAGCAGATCCTTGTAATGAAGGACACCAATGATTTTCGGCGGCGAACCATCAAACACGGGCAGGCGGGAATGTTTTTCGCGAATCATGGTGCTGAGGATGTCGTCGAGCGAGCTATTCGCATCGATGGAGACGATGTCATTGCGAGGCACCATAACCTCGCGCACCGCGACGGAATCCAGATCCAGCACGCGGTGAATGATGTCTTCCTGCAATTCGGGAAGATAGCCAAGCCCGCGGCTGGAACTTACGATGAGTTTCAATTCTTCGGCGGAATGTCCGCCGCCGTGCGCCGTTTTGCCTTCGAGGGTGCGGGAGAGGGCGCCGGCGGAACGTTCCACCACGACTACGAACGGCAGAGTGATGCGGTAGAACGCGAGGAGCGCGGGAGCCACCAGGGCGGCCAGGCGATCGGCCTTCGCGATGGCGATATTCTTCGGCAGCACCTCGCCAAGCACCACATGAAAGTAAGAAATGATGAGGAACGAAAGAACGAAGGCGAGCGCGTGGACATAGGGCAGCAGGTGGGCCGTGGTGCCCGGTTGAAGCACGGCGAGAAGAATGCCGTACAGCGTGTCTTCGCCGGCCCAGCCGAGTCCGAGACTGGCGAGAGTAACTCCCACTTGGGTTACGGAAAGAAGACGGCTGGGGTTCGATAGAAGATTGAGCGCCGCTTGCGCACCTGCGTGTCCGGATTCGGCCATTGTCCGCAATCGGGACTGCCGGACAGATACCAGCGCGACTTCAGCGGACGCAAAGAATGCGTTGACCGCGATGAGAAGGATAACTACGAGAATGCGAAGTGGGGAATCAAACACGCCGATAAAATTTTTCGCACGGCGCGCATAACCAAGCGCGGAGACGACCGTCTATCTCAGTAACCAACTAACTCCGTTACGTAGGGGCGTCCACCACAGTATCCCCGGTGGGCGCCCTCCTTTTGATCCGATTGTAAATCAAATGAGGCTTGGGTGTATGCCCCTCCGGTATCGAGCCGATAGCGGATCGCACATTCCGAGAGTACACTCAGTACGTATTAAATGATCCTGCTGGCCGATGACGATCCGCTCTTCCTGCAGCGCAGTGAAAGTGTGCTGGCACGCGATGAATTCGTGTATTTCGCGCGCGATGGGCAGAGCGCGCGTGAGTTACTCGTGACCATAGGCGCAGATTTTACGATTGTATTGGTGAACGCGGAGATGGAAAACGGGGACGGCCTGGCGCTGATTCGCGAGATACGCGGGATGGCTCCGGACCTTCCTGTGATTGCGATTGGGGGCGGCGATCGCGCTCGCGAGGCCGGCGCTTGCGATGTAGTGCGCAAGCCGCTGACCAGCGAGTGGCGCGGCGCCATCGAGCGCGCGCGTGCCGCCGGACGATAGGTGAAGTTACGAATGCAAATTGGAATCCTTGGAAGCGGAAATGTGGGCGGGACGCTCGGCACGCGCTGGGCTCGCAACGGGCATCGGGTGGTGTTCGGGTCGCGGGAGCCGGAAGGCGAGAAGACGCGAAAGTTGGTGGCGGAGGCGGGCGGCAATGCGGCCGCGGCCGCGAACGCCGACATGGCGCGCATGAGCGAGGTGGTGCTGCTTTCCACGCCATCGGCAGCGACGCAGCAGGCATTGCGCGGGGTGGGCGATCTGACTGGCAAAATTTTGATAGACGCCACCAATCCACTGCTACCGGACTTATCGGGGCTGTCGTTGGGGCTCTCCACATCGGAAGGCGAACGGGTCGCGCAGTGGGCGCCCGGTGCTCGCGTGGTGAAAGCGTTCAACACGGTGGGCTACGGGGTGATGGCGGATCCGCAGTTCTCCGGCGGTCCGGTCGCCATGTTTTATTGCGGCGACGATGCGGAGGCGAAGCAGACGGTGGCCGGGCTGATCGCCGAACTTGGGTTCGAGGCTCTGGATGCGGGTCCGCTGACGCAGGCTCGTGTGCTGGAGCCGTTTGCGATGTTGTGGATCTCGCTCGCGGTGAAGTACGGCTACGGAGCGAACTTCGCGTTTTCGATGGTCAAGCGGTAAGGGCTTCGGGGGTTGTTCTCGTCGCGATCCATCCGCCTTTCGACGCACCTTTTACCGCTCCCTCACGGTCACGGCTCCGTTAGCAGCATCAACTACATACGGAGCCGTGACTGTAAGGGAGCGGTAAAAGGTGCCGGGGATTCGAGTGCGTTCGCGGGGCCGTTAGCGGCCGGCCAGGAGGCCGGTTGCTCCGCACCAGTAGAGCGAGGCGGCCCAGATCAGGATGCAGGGAAGTAGAATCAGCGGGCCGATGCTTGCGGTTGTGGCCGTCGCGAAGCCGATGGCGGCAGCTTGCACCAGGCCGCTCATCAGGCCCGAGCCCGTCGAGAAGCGCCATCGGATTTGCTCGCGATGATCGGTGACACTGTGATAGTGCCCGAAGGCGAGCGCGATGAGCGCACCGGAAATTCCGGGTAGGATGGCCAGCGGCAGCGTGAGCGGGATGGAGAGCGCCAGAAACGCAGCATCTTTGGCGGCGAGGATTTTCCAACCCGCGAGAGGCAACAGCCGGTAGCGCGAGAGTCCGCCTCCACCATCGAGCCCGAACAGCGACTGCGCGTAGCTGGAAAGCGCGAGTATGGTGAGCACGGTGACGGCGGTCAGCGCTTCGCGGGGGAGCGGCGGACCGAAGAGGCGCCAGCCGAGGGTGGTCAGCGAGAGCGCCAGCGCGCAGTAGAGGTCGAGCGTCGATAGCATCTCGCGGATATTTTTGCGAATCAGTTGATCGAGCGGACCCGGGAAGTGCGGCACGCGATGCCAGATTCCGCCGCGCGCCACCGGGAGCTCGCTGAGCGCGAACCCGGCGACAGCTACTCCGGCGATCAGCAGCCACAGGCTGAGTCCGATCTTGCCGCGCGCGCTCCAGATGGCGAGTCCCGCGATGAGCCACGTGATGGGATTGATCCACGGACTGATGGCGCGCAGGGCGCGACGTTCGCCGGGCAGCAGCGGCCAGAGCGCCAGGCGGGAACGCGGAATTTTTCGCAGCGGGTCTGTGCTGAGCGGAAACAGCAGAACGAGCCCGACGATGAGATAGACGAACGTGCCGGCTTTCTGCAGCAACAGAGCGGAGACGATGAAGAAGTTGTTCCCGGCGACCGATTGCAGCGAGCGCTGATCGCGGCGGAGAGCGCGGGCCAGCGCCCTCAGGATCGCGGTGAGCCGAGCCATTCGAGAGGTTCCACGACGGGCGATTCGACGAGATCGAAGTAGTGCTGTTCGAGCGATTGCGGGAGTTCGGAAGGCGGCGAGTTCCACACCATTTTGCCGGCGCGGATCATGATGAGCTGCGTGGCAATCTGCTCCACCATGCTGAGTATGTGGGAGGTGAGGAACACGGTGACGCCGCGCGCGGCGGCGGCGATGAGCAGGTCGCGAATGATCTTGCTGGTGACGGGGTCGATGGCCTCGAACGGTTCATCGAGAAAGAGCACGCGCGGGTTCGGCAGCAGCGCCATGGCGAACGCGGTCTTCTTGCGCATGCCCTGCGAGCACGCGGCGGCGAAGGTGTTGCGGCCGTGCGCGAGGCTCAACGTGCGGAGGAGTTGCTCGGTGCGGTCGCGCGTCTCGTTTTTCGTGAGACCGTAGACGGAGCCGGTGAGGAGGAGATGCTCCTCGACGGTGAGATCGTCGAAAAGGCCGAGATCTTCCGGCAGCACGCCGATGATGCGCTTGAGTTCGAGGGGCCGGCGCGCGGGGTCGAGGCCGCAGACTTCCACGTGGCCGGCCGTAGGCTCCAGCAGGCCGGTCAACATTTTGACAGTCGTGCTCTTGCCCGCGCCGTTGGGACCGAGGAAAGAGCAGATGGCCCCCTGCCCGGTTTCGAAGGTGAGATCGTCGACGGCGACATGGTCGCCGAATCGACGGGTGAGGTTGCGGGCGGAGATCATAATTATCTAGACGAGCGAACGGCGTGAATTGTTCGAACGGCGCGGTGCATGGCGACGAGCACGATGACGGCCATGAACGCGGCGAAATACGGATGCTGGTAATGCAATGCCGTGGAGCGGATCACCATGTTGCCGGCGCGCCGGGTGACGGTATTGGGAGCGGTGCGGATGTGGTCGGAGGCATAGAGCGCGGCCGGGAACGCGACGCCGCCGATGAGCGCATCCCAAACGAAGCCGCTGCGCTTGGGTGTGCGCATGATGAGCGCGAGGCAAGCTCCGAGAAGGAAGCCGAGGCACGCTCCGATGGCTGCGTTGCTGAAGATGAAGAACGGGATCACTCGATTTTAGCGCGATGAGGGGCATGGGAACGCTCGATGCTGGCAGCCGCGCTCCGCGCGGCACGTTATGCATTAACCGCGGTTCGGCGGCCTACGCAGGCTACCGGCTGGCCTTGCACCATCGGTGGGGTTGCGACGACGTAGAGCACGACTCCGTCGAAGGGAGCTCTTACTTCGGCTATGGTCGATCCGAAGAAATCGGTGATGTGCGCGAGCAGGGTGCCTTGCGTGACTTCGGCATCAGGGGCGACGTGCGGATACAGGAGGCCGGTCACCGGGCTGGTGAGCACTTCGACGGGGTCGAGAAAGACCGGACGGGAGAGCGCCGCGGGCCCTTCGGCGAGCATACCGAGTTCGCGCATCACACCGCGGATTCCATTGACGATGAGGTCGACCGAGGCGGTGTCGGTGCGGCCGAGCGCCCCGCTTTCAATGGTGATCGCGGGCTTGCCGCGCGTGATCGCGGTGTTCGAACAGTAGACCGAACGGGACGGGTCTTTGGGGCGGTCGCGGTCCACGACAATGTGGTCGATTCCGAAAGCCAGCGCGAGGCGGGCGATGCGCGCATCCAAGCCTGCATTGCCGCTGACGGTCTGGTATACATACGGGCGCAGCGACTCGTTGCCGTCGCCGCAGTGCAGATCGAGCAGCACATCGCAGGCATCGATCACTTCCGTGGTGATGGCGTGTGCGATGCGCTCGCTGACTGTGCCTGCGGCGTCGCCGGGATAGCAGCGGTTGAGATTCTTGCCGTCGATGGGGCTGAAGTAGACAGTGCGTCCGAGGAAGGATGGCATATTCGCCACGTGGACGAGGATTGCGGTGCCGGAGAGCGCGGCGGGGTCCAGTTCGGTGAGGACGCGCTGCAGCGCGAGGATGGGCGGATATTCGTAACCATGATTCCCGGCGACCAGCGCCAGGGCGGGGCCAGGGCGCGCGCCGGTGATGGTGGTGACGGGGATTTCAGCGCCGGCGTCGCGGCCCGCGGGAACGGTGAGGGTGCGGGAGGTAAGCATCGCCGTCGATTGTATCAGCGGGCGGCGCGCTTAGCCGCGGCCTATGAACGGCATCTTCGTCGCCATCACGGTCATGAACTGCACGTTGGCGTCGAGCGGCAGGCCGGCCATATAAACCACCGCATCGGCGACGTGTTGCACGTTCATGCGCGGCTCGATCGCGATTTCACCGCTGGCTTGCGGGACGCCTTCCGTCATGCGCTCCGTCATAGGAGTCGCTGCGTTGCCGATATCGATCTGGCCGCAGGCGATGTCGTATGGGCGGCAATCGAGCGAGAGGGATTTGGTGAGGCCGGTAATGGCGTGTTTCGTCGCGGTGTAGGGCGCCGAGCGCGGACGGGGAGAATGCGCGGATATGGAGCCGTTATTAATGATGCGGCCGCCGCGCGGCGATTGCGCCTTCATCATGCGGATGGCGTGCTTCGCACATAGGAAACTCGCCGTGAGATTGACCGCGACCACGTTGTTCCACTGCTCCAGCGTGAGGTCTTCGAAGGCGACGGGCGGTGCGCTTGTGCCGGCATTGTTGAAGAGCAGGTCGAGGCGGGGGAATTCGGCGGCAATGCGTGCGAACAGCGCGCTTACGGCATCCGGATCGGTGACATCGGCAGCGACCGCGAGCATCGGCGCGGCGGAGAGCGCCGCGGTTTCCTCGAGCTTACCGGCGCGCCGGCCGGCGATGGCGACCGAATATCCGGCGGAGGCCAGTGCGACTGCGACGGCGCGTCCAATGCCGGACCCGGCGCCGGTTACCAGGGCATACTTGGGCATAAGCGCATTATAAGGAGGCCGCGAGTTGCTGCCACTCTTCCATCCGCCTGCGTAAAGTCTGCGCGCTGCTGGTGCCGGGGAAGAGGCCGCCGATGACGGCGACCGAGTCGGCGCCCGCTTTCCACACACCGGCAGCATTTTCGAGCGTGATGCCGCCGATGGCAACGAGGGGCTTCTCGACGAGTCCGCGGCATCGCGCCACTTCTGCGACGCCCACGACGGGATCGGGATTGTTCTTCGATGCCGTGGGGAAGACCGGTCCGAACGCTACATAATCGACGGGCTCACCGCCGGCCGCGCAAAGCTGCTGCGGGTTGTGACTGGAGAAACCGACGATGGCGTCCGAACCGAGAATGCGGCGAGCATCGCGCGGGGACAGATCGTCCTGGCCGATATGCAGGCCGGCATTCAGGAGCATGGCAAAATCGGCGCGGTCATTCACGATGAGAGTTACGCCGGATTCGGCACAGAGGCGCGCCACTGTCTGGGAGATCGCAAAGAAATCGCGGTCCCAAAGAGCTTTGTGACGGATCTGGAGGATTTGAGCGCCGCCATCGATGAGCGCGGCGGCAGCGGCTTCGAAGCGCAGTCCGCGGGCGTCGACGGTGACGGAATCGAGGATCGGGTAGACGCGGGGCAGTTTCATTGAGCGAAGTGCCTATGATAACGCCCCGCGCATCTGCTGCTAAACGTGCTTCCTTCCGTTGCGAACCCTGCGCCATGCAGCGAGGCCGAGCAGTCCGGATGCGAGCAATCCGCTGCTGAACGGCTCGGGGGTGGTGGTCTGCACTGCCGCGGTATTAGACAAACTCCAATTCACGATGTCCTGTGCTTCCCACCCGGCTCCGGTCGAGCCGGTGAAGCCCGCGAATGCCGAAGTGGTGCCCAGAATAGAAGCGATATTCATCGGGAGCGCGTTGATGGCGGTGAAAGTGGAGCCTTTCGCCGGGTCGAGCAGGTTCACCGTGAGGGCGGTACCGTCATAGCTGATGGTGGCGGTCCACAGATCCCCGTTGGACATGCAACCTGCCGCGGTATTGCTGTTCTGCGCGGGCGTGCCGTTAGTGAAGCCGCAGGACGCATTGCCATAAACATTGGCGGAAGCTGTATCCGTCAGCGTGCCGTTGGTATCCACGGCGACGTGATTGCTGCTGTTGGGTTCCGCTGAGAAAAAGCCGAGGCTGTTCGGGTTGCCGTTGTTATAGGTGTCGAACTCAATTGCCAAAGAATTCGGCACACCTGCATAGCCCAAGCCAACGCCTGTGCCTCCGAGCCCGTTTGGATTTGCGGCAAGCACAAAGGTGATTCCGTCGGCCGGATCGACGCCGCCCGGATTCGTGAAGCGGAACTGGAATTGTGTGCTGAACGTGTCGTTTGAGCCGAGCGCAACCGGGACGGTGGTGTAGGCGGCCCCAGCCTGGTTACTGGACGCCGCGGTCAGCCGCAGCACGGTGCCGTCACCGGTAACGGTGGTCGTCGTGGTGCCGGTGGTGGTGAGGCCCGCGGTGCTGGAAAAACCGTTGTAGGTGAACAGTACCGCTGCATTGGCGGGCCCTGCCAGAATGGCCAGCGTAAAAGCCAGTCCGGCAGAGTAAAACAGTTGCTTCTTCATTCATCTCCTCCGTAAGATTCATCTATTCCCTGGCGCACGATTCTCCCTATGGATGAGTGGCGAACGAATATCTTCAGGCTAAGCGGGACGGCCACCGGTTACAATCCGGCGGGTTCGGGAATGGCTTCGCGGTTGTGCGATCCCGCAGAGTAGAGCCGAGGAGATTGGAATCTTAGACGCTGAGTAAAAATACGATCCGCGATTAGAGTGCTTTTAGTACATCCTCAGGCGCAGGCTTGCCGCGGCGCGAGAAGCCGACCGTGCCATTCGCGCCGATCAGGTAAACGGTGCGCTTCACGATCGGGCCGTTAGTGTGGTAGAGCGCGCAGACCTTTTGCCCGGCGTCGACGAGCAGGGGGAAGGGGAAGTGGAATTTGTCGCGGAAGCGCTGGTGCTTGGCGGCGCTTTGCGGGTTGACGCCGAACACTTCGACGCCGCGATCGCGCACGTGCTTCCACTGGTCGCGAAATTCGCAGAGCTGCCTGGTGCAGCCGGGCGTGTCATCGCCGGGATAGAAGACCAGCACCACCGGATGCGGACGAAGCTTGGAGAGTGTGACGAGCTTTCCGCTGTCGTCCGGCAGTGTGAAATCGGGCGCGGGCGAGCCGACGGGCAGGGGATCGGAAAAAAGCCAGGAGAACATTAGTGCACCGTTTTGTTTGGATTGATTTGGGTAAGCGTGATGGTGACGCCCGGAACGCCATCCACCGTCAACCGCAGGAAGTTGAGGCCGGGGACGCCGGCGTGCCACTGGAATGTGACGAGGCCGTGAGCATCGGTGAAGGCTTCGGCGGGGACAACTGCGCCGTCCGCGGACGGGCTCGCGAGAATTCCGGCGCCGGGGTAGGGGAGACCATCGGCGTCGGTGAGCTGTACGGTCAGCGGATTGGAGCCCACCTGTTTCAGTTCCGGTGTGGAGTCGCCTGCGACGCGCACGCGTGCATATGCGGTTTCGTACGCGCCGTCGGAGGGCGTGGCCGTGACTTCGTCAACTCCCGGCACGAGACCGGCGAGTGGGAAAGACGCGGCGGTCGCACCGGCTGGGATAGTGACGGCGGCGGGCAGTCTCGCGTGGCCGCCTTGCGCGGTGAGGTGGATCGTGACCGGCGTGCGGCTCGGCCGCGCGATAGCGACCGTGCCGGTGGCGGACGCTCCGGCGATGACTCCGGCGGCGGGCGCGAGCGTGAATTCGAGGGCGTGCTTCAGAGTGGTATCGGCCGCGGCATTGCCGGAAGCAGCTTGCGCGAAGAACGTCTCAAACTGCCGGCGGTAGGTATCGATCTGCGCCAGGTCGGCCGCGGAAGGCTGTGAGCCCGCGGCCGTGAGCACAATAAAGGCGAAGCGAAAGTGGCGCTGTGCGACCGTCGAATCCGGGATGCGCGGACCTTCGGCGGCAATGATGTCGTTGACCGAAATGTTGCGGCGCACGCCGTTGAATTCGATGCCGCTGAACTGGTGCTGGAATGCCGAATAATTGGGAAGCGGATTGGTCACCACGAACGTGTCGGGCGTTTGAGCGGCGGTGCGAAAGCCCATCAGGTATTGATCCATGGGCGAGTAGCCTTGCGTGATGTCGGTGGTGACGAATTCGGTAGCGGCGTTCGTGCCGCGGTCCGCGATGCGTTCGCCTTCCAGCAGCGACGCTTCGGAATCATAGAGAAAACTCCAGTGGGCGAGTTGGAAGCCGAGCATCGGCGGCGAAGCGGATGCGGTTGCGCCGGGAATGCTGGCGTACGCCAGGAAGAGGTGTCCGGCTTCGTGCGCGAGAATCGTCAGCGGCGTATCGTGCTGCGGCGCGCGAGGCGGCACAAGCGCGTTCGGGTCCGTGGGGAACTGCGAGAGCGGACCCAGATTGAGCACGGCGCGGAGCCTCGCACGCGAGCCGAATTCAAAACCGTCATCGATGGCGGAGACGCCGTAGCCGCTGCCGGAATTGCGCACCGTCTGCTCATACGCAACGGTGCCTTCTCCCAGCGCGGGGATGCCCATGGCGTTGTAGATCACCAGATAGTCGTACGCATCGTCGTGGGTTTGATAAAACTGCTGCGCCGCGGCGATGATGTCGATGGTCAGCGAGTTGCCGAAGACCTCGGCGACAGTTGAGACGTAGGTGGAGGATGGATCGGTACGGAAGTCGACCAGCGCGGTGCCGCGGGCGAGTCCGCCCGGGGTGATGCCGACGACCGCGCTAGTGGGATTGACTCCGAAATACCCGAACTGAATGCGGCCATCGGGGTATAGGACCACCAGAAAGGATTCTGTCGGGCCGGTGTTGGTATCGGAGAACTCAGGCACGCTGGTCCACGTCACCGTGAAGCGATCCGGCTGCGCGAAGAAGGCGACCGTGCCCGATTGCGATGGGTTCAGATCGTCGAACAGCGGAGCGATGCGCGGAGGCCCGGCGGTCAGGCGGCCGAGCGAGCGCTGCGTCGATGATGATTCCGCAATGCCGAACGTCAGGTTGCCGTCGGAGTTGACGTAGACGGCTGAGTACGTAGTTCCGAAGAAGGGGAAGGGGAAGGGAAGGAGGAGGCGCTGGGCATCGTCGTCGCCGAGACCGGTGAGCGGAGTGGATGCGGATGTGGAGGCATCGGGCACGGCGGTTGCGACGGCGTATGTATACCGCGCGGCATCGGCGGTCGCCGGAGTGAAGGTGAGAGTATGGCCGTCCAGGTTGAACTGGTTTTGCCGCTGCACCACACCGCCCGCATCCTCCACGAGCGCGATGTTGCCGATGTCATTGCGTGGCGCGGTGCTGCGCATACGGACTGCCGGCCGCGCGCGTAGCATCTGCCGGTGGCGGAACATGGTCTCGGCGATGGTCTCGCGCGTGGTGCCGCACTCCGCGCCTCCGCTGTGGCGCGCGATGGCGGCGGTGCACAAAGCAGCGGCGAGCGCGAGCTGAAGGAGGCGGCGCATTTATTGCGGTTGGAAGGTCAGGGTGTGCTTTTCTTTAACGCTGTTGAACTGCATGGGGTAACTCCTGACGTAGTACCAGTCCAGCCATTGATCTTTATAATGACTCGAAAGAATCTGCCCGGATTGGCCGGTTTCTATGTTCAGCAGAGAGTTATCCCAGTTACTCAGGTCCGCGTTCATTCTCATGCTCGGGGATAACTTGCGCGTGGTCTGACGGACGGTAGTGCCGGACCCGCTCATGGGCAGCGGACCTAAGTCGAAATACTTGCCTACCCACGGTACGTGATGAATTACCGGGTTATCCACGGTGATGTTGAGATACTTTCCGTAAACCCACTTCCTGATTTCGCGCCCTTGCATGCGCCGGCCTTCGTCGACTGCATCGACAAACGCCTGTAGAAGCATGGAATCGTAGTCCGGAACCCAGCCCTTTGGCCGCTCGGTCAGGAGCTTCTGAATGGCCGCGGTGGCCATGGGAAAGTCGTACCCCTGTCCCTGGCCTCCCGACGCGATATCGGCGAGAGTGCTGCGGACGTGCTGAAAACCAAGGTCCGCGATCAACGGAGCGGCCTGGTCTTTCTCCATCTGGCCGTTCCAGGCGCGCAGCACGGCTGATGCTTCGTCCAGCGACGGATTGCGAGTGTGACGCTTTTCATACGCGGCGATCAGTTGGGCCGCGAGAAACTTGCCAAAGGCCGAGTAGACATCCTTTTGAACAGTGAGCATCTCCGCCGGCTTCCAGCGTTTGCGCGCCGAGAGCAGCGCACGGACCTGTTGAGCGCGATCGGGCGGCGCGAAGTTCCCGTTCACGGGATAGGGATAGTTCGCCGGAAATGGATCCTGGTTGGAAGTAGCGATCACGCCGCTGGGCGGATTGTAAGCCGAGGGCAATTGATCGAACGGAATGAAGCCGTCCCAATCGAAGGCGCCGGAAGAGCCATCTACCGGCAAGTCGCCCGAGTAACCAACTCGCTTCGGTAACTTACCGGTAACATGGTAACCGATGTTGCCATCGATATCCGCATAAGTGAAGTTAGCGCCCAATGGAAAACGGGAGAGCGCGGCTGTAAATTCGGCCCAGTTGGCGGCGCGATCGATATCCACGATCGGGAACTGCACAATCGACGGTGTGTTGACGGTCCAGCGGAGCGCCATAAACTGGTTGTTTTCGGCGAGGAAGATAGGTCCATGACGAGTTACCCACAGCAGTAACTCGCTGGGATTCTGTCCTTTGACGCGAATGATTTCGCGTTCGGCGCGCGCCTGTTCCACCTGCCCTTTATATAAATAGCGGCCGGTCCGGTCGTCGAAGTGCTCCAGATAGAGGTCCTGCACATCGAACTGCAGATTGGTGACGCCCCAGGCGATCCGCTGATTGTGCCCCACCACGATGCCGGGCAGCCCCGGCACGGTAACTCCGGCGGCATTCAGGCCGGGCGCCTCCAAATGGGTCATGTACCAGATGCCGGGCAGGGAGTACTCCAGGTGCATGTCATTAGAGAGGATCGGTTTTCCCGACGCAGTACGGCTGCCGGCGATTACCCAGGAATTCGAGCCCGGCGGGAGGGCCAGACCGGCGCCCATGGGAAAGAGATCATCGACTTTCGCACGGTCGCCGGTAATGATCATGTTGTGCTTGACGGCGTCGTTGCGCCACGTACTGGTCAGCGTACGGCACATGTGCAGCGCGACCAGGAGGGAATCGATGGCGCTCCAGGGTCGCGGCTGATAACCGAGCAGAGTGAATTCGAGCGGCAGGTTATTCAGATGAGAGGCGATAAACGAATTCACGCCGCGCGCGTACGCTCCCAGTGCCGCGCGATCCGAATCCGGCAGCGTAGCGTAGGCGTCTTCGGCGGTGCGGCGGATGCGCAGCCTGCGCGATTCCCGATCGGCTTCGAGAAACGTAGGGCCAAAAACTTCAGCCAGCTCGCCGCTTGAGAACCGCCGCAAGCCATCCATTTGAAACAGCCGGTCCTGCGCGGTGACGTAGCCCTGAGCGTAGAAAACGTCATCGAGACTGGCGGCGCGGATATGGGGTTCGCCGAGAGAATCGAAGGTGACCGTGACGGGGGCGGTAACTTCCGCTTTGATGGACCCCGAACGTTGCGGCAGCGGACGCCACACGAACCAATAGACGATGCCGAGCGCGACGACCAGCAGAATCGCAATCAGTATATTGACGGCTTGAACTACGCGCGAAAGAGTAGACGTGTGCATCGAGCGGGGCTAAGCCCTTATGATAGCGTTTGCCGCGTCCGGCGTGCTCGGTTACGCCAGTCCGCTGCGGCGAAGGAGGGCTTCGGGGTCCGGTTCGCGGCCCATGAAGCGTTTGTATAACTCCGCGGGATCGTCGCTATCGCCGCGCGAAAGAATGCAGCCGCGGAACTCGCTGCCCACTTCGCGGCTGAAGATGCCGGCCGTTTTGAAGCGAGTGAACGCGTCGGCGTCCAGCACTTCGGCCCACTTATAGGAGTAGTAACCGGCGCCGTAACCCACGGGGCTGGCGAACAGATGCGTGAAGGCCGCAATCATCGCGTGATTGGGCGGCAGCGGCGCGGGGCTGAACTCCTGAAGCAGGCGGCGTGTGTAATCGACGGGGTCGCCATCGCGCTCCGGCGAGTAGCGCGTGTGCAGCAGCAGGTCCACGAAGCCGAAGCCGAGCTGCCGCATCTGCGCATTGGCGGCGCGGAAGCTGCGCGCGCGCTTCATCTTCTGGAACAGGTCCTCGGGCACGGGGTCGCCGGTTTGCCAGTGGCGCGCAAACAGATCGAGCGCTTCGCGTTCCCAGCACCAGTTTTCCATGATCTGCGAAGGCAGCTCGACGAAGTCCCAGGCGACGCTGGTGCCTGCCAGTCCGCGAACCTCTACCGTGCTGAGCAGATGGTGCAGCAGATGCCCGAATTCATGGAAGATGGTCTCCACCTCGCGATGGGTGAGCAGCGCCGGCTTGCCGCCCACGGGCGGCGTCAGGTTTCCGCAAATGAGTCCGAGATGCGGATGGAAACCATCGGGCTCGGGTCCGCCGGTGATGAATGCTTCCATCCACGCGCCGCCGCGCTTGTTTTCGCGCGGAAACCAATCGGCGTAGAAGGCGCCGATGAAGACGCCGTTTTCATCGAAGACATTGTAGTAGCGAACCGCCGGGTCCCAAGTGGGAACGCCGTGCTCTTCTTCCACGCGGATGCCGTAAAGCCGGTTCACCAGGTTCCAAAGCCCCGCGACCACGCTCTCCACAGGGAAGTACGGGCGCAGCGCTTCTTCATCGAAGGAGTAGAGCGCGGCGCGCTGCTTCTCGGAGTAATAAGCGACGTCCCACGGGGCGATTTCAGGGGCGTCCGCGCCTTCCAGGGAGCGCCGGAACTCCAGCAGCTCGCGATTCTCTTCCTGAAAGCGGCGCTCGGTTCTTCCTTTGAGATCTTCCAGAAACTTGAGCGCGTGGCCGCCCTTGTGCGCCATGCGATCTTCCAGCACGAGGTCGGCAAAATCGGCGAACCCGAGCAGCCGCGCCTTTTCGCGGCGCAGTTCCAGGATGCGCACGATCAGCGGGCGATTGTCGGTGGCGCCCTGCGTCCCGCGAACCGCGTAGGCTTCGTACATCTGACGGCGCACCGCGGCGTTGTCCAGGTACGTCATCACGGCGAAATAGTCCGGCGCATGCAGGGTAAAGCGCCAGCCTTCCGCGCCCTTGCGTTCGGCGCTTTCGCGCGCGGATGCGACGGCCGTGGGCGGCAGGCCGGCCAACTCGGCTTCGGTGGCGATGGTGAGGTCCCAGGCGTTGGTCGCGTCCAGCACGTTCTCGGCGAACTTGGTGGTCACCTGTGTGAGTTCGACATCGATCTGTTCCAGGCGCTTCTTGCCGGCGGCATCCAGGTCCGCGCCATGGCGGCGGAAGGCATCCATGGTCTTGGTGAGGAAGCGGCGCTTTTCGCCCGTGAGCAGGCGGCCTTCTTGAGTGCCCGCGTAATCCTTGAGCGCGGTCCAGAGCCGCTCTTGCAGAGGAATGCTGGAATAGAACGCGCTGACCTCCGGCTGCACGGCGTTGAACGCGGCGCGCAGTTCGGGATACGTGGCGACGCTTTCCAGGTGGCGCACGACGGCCATGGCGAAATCCAGCGGCTCAGTCATCTCGTCCAAAGCGCGCATGGTGTTGGCGAACGTGCGCGGACGGGGCTCGGCGGCAATGGCGTCCAGGCGCGCTCGCGCGGCGGCGAGCAACTGGCCGGCGGCGGGCTGCACGTGCTCTGCCCTTATGCGGTCGAACGGGATGCGGAATTGAACGGCTGCGAGGGGATTGTCGCTCGGCTCGGGCATCCCCTTAAAATATCAGGTGTGCGGGCGTGCAAGCCCATTCCCGGTATAAAAAGCTACAATGATGTCGATGGATCGTAATGGGTTCTGAACAAAACGGGGCACATCGGCGGCCTGCGCCGGAGGAGTGTCTAAATGTCTACGCGCTGGTGATCTATATTCCCGACCCGCTCGGGCGGTTTCTGGACGACTTGCGGCGCGAACTGGTCCCGGATTCCAACCCGCACGCGCACGTGAGCGTGCTGCCTCCGCGTCCGCTGAGCGTCGCCTGGCAAACCGCCTCTGACGACGCACGCGGCATTATCGATAAATGGCAGCCGTTCAATGTGGAGTTGACCAGCATCGGGATATTCCCGGTGACGCACGTGGTCTATCTGGAAGTCGGCGCGGGCGAGCCGGAATTGCGGCAGATGTATGCGGCCATGAACCAGACCTCCCTCGCTTTTAAGGAACCCTTCGCGTATCATCCGCACGTGACCGTGGCGCAGGAGATTCCCCAAGCGGGCGTGCCGGATGCGCATGAAATCGCCTGGCAGCGGTGGCGGGATTACGACGGACCGCGGCATTTCCGGGCGGAACGCGCCGTTTTTGTGCAGAACACAATCGACAATCGCTGGATCGATCTGGCCGCCTACTCCTTTGGCGCGGTTGCCGTTCGGTAGGCTGGGTGTAGAGATTAAAGACTGAGCAGCCCTTCGGTGAGTCTGGCGATCAGGTCACGGGGTGGGTTCGCGTCCCGCTCCCAACCGGGGAAGCCGCCCCACTCGAATACTCTGCGCAGGTAGTCGACAAACGTGGTGTGGCGCCATTCATTCTCGAGCGGCGCGTCCGCGGAGGCATTCGGAATCATGATGCTGTAGAAACCACCGCCCAACAGGTTTGCCTTGGTTCTGTCGCTCGCTGCTATGTAATACTCCAACCTGCCGCCGTCATCGACAGCGTCTTCAACTGATTCCGCGGTTAGCGCGGGATCTAGCGGGTACACTACCAGCGGGTCGGCGATTTCACAGCCCCTGGGATTCAACACCTCATGCGCTCCGACCAGCGAAACTGCGCCAACCTGTTCATACCAGGCGCGCAACGAGATAGGCATGCAACCGCCGGTCAAATTTTCCAGCTTGTTCAGTTGTGCGGCCACCTCTCTGCCAGGGGGACAGAACACGTCCGGATTGTCTAGAGGCGAGTTCTTCGACGCCACAGCCAATTTGGCTTCTAACGCGGCACAACGCGCGAGAACAATACCCTCCATCTGCGCCCGTGCTTTTGCGAGCTTCTCACGACGGGCTTTGTTGTCCTTTGCGCTTCCGGCGAGACCCGCCCACACCGCACGCGCCACCCGGCCAGTGCTACGGGGGTTCATCGCTTGCCGCCACTCTTCCAGATCGTCTTCAAGGGAAGGCGCGACGAAACGGTATCCCATTTGTGACAACCGCTGAATGAGCAGCTCGACGTTATGTCGAACACGGCGCATAGTTTCCGCTGCCACCGCTACCGCATCGGCGTAGTGTTTCTTGTGGCGGACGTCCTGGCCAAGCGCCATGAGATCGTTCCAAACTGCAACATGCTCACCAGCTTGATAGCGCGTAAAAAACGTGGGCATCGTGGAATAGGATATCTCCGGTGGCGGCCGGCGGTATCTCGATTTTCCAACCGATCGGAACAGCAGCCGCGCTCCGCGTGCCACGTGGCGAACGAAGGCGTCTGAAAGTTGAGACACATGGCTCCTCTTTTCGACTAATCTGATTCAGAGTTTCCGCCGATAAGAGCAGTGAACGGTCTGGCATTGCGCTCGCGCCGTCAGGGGAATCCTTGCATACTATCGCTATTTGCGACACCGAACCGATCGTCATCGAAGGCCTGCTGCGGCTCGTGGAACCCGTCGAAGGGCTGCGTGTGGTCGCAGCCGAGAGCACCATTATCGGTGGTATGGATGCGGTGCGCGAGTTACGCCCTTCCGTGCTTATCGTCGATAAGGCATTCGGCCTGCAATCGGTGATGGACTGTTTCGTGGCGCTACGGAGAGATTTTCGTTCCATGCCGGTCATGGTCTGGGGCTCCTCTGTCACCGAACCGGAAGTGCTGCGCCTGATCCAAGCCGGCGTTGCGGGTGTAGTGCGGAAATCGGCGCCGCTGGCCTCGATTCTTTTGTGTATCCAGGCGGTCGTGTCCGGCGGAACGTGGATGGAAGCGCCTCTGCAGATGGAGTTCGGGCGCCCGGTTGGTCCGGGGCACTCGCCGCTCACCGCGCGGGAGTTGCAGGTGCTCGAACTGGTGGAGCGCGGCTATAAGAACAAGGACATCGCTGTTTCTCTCGGCATCCGGATCGGCACCGTCAAGATCCACGTGAAGCATATCTTTGAGAAAACGGGCGTCCGCGGGCGTTTTGGGCTGGCCATATCGGGTATGCGCCAGCGAACGCACTCGGTCGGGATGGCGGCGAACTGACGCGATCTCGATAGATAATGAGGGGATGCACTCCTTCCTGCATCCGCGCGATGAAATCCTGCAAGCGATGGAGCGAATTTATCGCTATCGCATGACAACCACGTCCGGGGGCAATCTCTCGATTCGCGAACCGAACGGCGATATCTGGATCACACCCGCGCGGGTCGATAAAGGCGGCCTCAACCGGTCGGACGTGGTGCTGGTGAAGGCGGACGGCACCGTCGAAGGGCACCGGCGTCCATCGTCGGAACTGCCGCTCCACCAGGCGATCTATCGTGCGCGGCCGGATATCCACGGCATCGTGCATGCTCATCCCGTGGCGCTGGTCGCATTCAGTCTCGTGCGGGATGTGCCGAATACCCGGTTGTTTCATCAGTCGTGGCACGTCTGCGGGGAAGGCGGATTCGCTCCGTACGAGTTGCCGGGCAGCACGGCGCTGGGGGCGAGCGTTGCCGCGGCGTTTGCGCGCAATCACGATTGCGTGATCCTGGAAAACCACGGCGTGGTGACGGCGGGCGCGGATTTTCAGCAGGCTTTCCGGCGCTTTGAGACCTTCGAATTCACGGGAAAAACAATCATCAAGGCGCGGCTGCTCGGGCATGACGTGCGGTATTTGAGCGACGGCGAGATCGCGCTGGCGCGCAATCGCGGGTCGGACCTGCCGGAATTCCCGCACGAACCACCATCGAGCGCGGAGAAGGAACTGCGCGCGCGGCTGTGCGAGTTTGTGCGCCGCGCTTACCGGCAGCGGCTGTTCATCAGCACGCAGGGCAGCTTTTCCGCCCGCCTGGATGCGGATTCGTTCCTCATCACACCGCAGAATGTGGATCGCGGGACGCTGCGCGTGGAAGATTTGGCCCTGGTTCGCGAAGGCCGCGCGGCAGCCGGTGCGGCGCCCAGCCGCGCGGCGAATATTCATGCGGCGATCTATCGCCGGCATTCGGACCTCGGCGCCATCATCAACGCTTATCCGGTGAACGCCACCGCGTTCAGCGTTGTGGGCGCAGCCGTGGATACGCGCACCATTCCCGAAAGCTACGTGGTGGTTCGCAAGACAGGCATCGCGCCGTACGGATTGCAGTTTTCAGATCCGGAAACGCTCGCTGAAATGCTTTCGCCGCAGCAGCCCGCATTCATCCTGGAGAACGATGGAGCCATCGTCGCGGGCGCCGATCCGCTGGAGGCGTTCGACCGTTTGGAAGTGCTGGAATCCACGGCCGAGGCGATTATCAACTCGCGCGCGCTCGGGGCGATGTCGCCGATGAGCGACCAGGTGATTGAAGAGCTCGAGATCGCGTTTTTCGGGCAGCCGGCGTAAAGAGGAGGGATCCATGCGGAACTACGACAATTTCATCAACGGCAAGTTTGCGGCTTCCGGCGGTTCGGAGCGCATCACGGTCACGAACCCATCGACGGGCGAGACCATCTGCACGGTTCCGGAGAGCACGGAGGCGGATGTGCAGGCCGCCATCGCAGCCGCCAAATCCGCGCAGAAGGAATGGGCGAAGCGGCCGGCCGTGCAACGCGCTGCCGCGCTGCGGACCATTGCAGCGAAGATTCGCGAACAGGTGGAGCCGCTCGCCCGCGTAATCACCGAAGAGCAAGGCAAACCTCTGGGCCTCGCTCGTGTGGAAGTCGCGTTCACCGCGGACTACTTCGACTACATGGCGGAGTGGGCGCGCCGCATCGAAGGCGAGATTCTCGAAAGCGACCGGCCGGGCGAGACGATTCTGCTCTTTCGCCAGCCGATCGGCGTCATCGGCGGGATATTGCCGTGGAATTTTCCGTTCTTCCTAATCGCGCGGAAGGCGGCTCCGGCGCTGGTCACCGGCAACACCATCGTAATCAAGCCGAGCGAAGAGACGCCGCACAACGCGGCTAAATTCTGCGAGCTGCTGGCGGCCACCGATGTGCCGCCCGGCGTCATCAACGTGGTGCACGGGCGCGGTCGCGTGGCCGGCAAAGCAATTTCTTCGTCCACCGATATCGGCATGATCAGCTTCACCGGCAGCGTGGAGACGGGCAGCGCGATCATGGCTGCCGCGGCCCCGAATATTACGAAGGTGAATCTGGAGCTGGGCGGCAAGGCTCCGGCGATCGTCATGGCGGACGCCGATGTCGACCTCGCGGTCAAGGCCGTCAAAGCGTCGCGCGTCATCAATAGCGGACAGGTCTGCAACTGTGCCGAGCGTGTGTACGTGCAGAAGAAGGTCGCCGGCGAATTCGTGGACCGTCTCACCAGTGCAATGAAGGCCACGCACTTCGGCAATCCGCTGGCGGATGAATCGGTGGAATACGGTCCGCTGATCAATGAAGCTGGATTCCGCAAGGTGGAAGGACTGGTGAAGAGTGCGGCCGCGGCCGGGGCGAACGTGCTGACGGGAGGCAAGCGCGCGGACCGCGAAGGCGGGTTCTATTATGAGCCCACGGTGGTGGTGAACTGCCGGCAGGACATGGAGATCGTGAAGCGGGAAGTCTTCGGGCCGGTCGTGCCGGTGGTGCAATTTGACGATCTCGAGGAAGCGATCGAGCTCGCGAACGATTCCGATTACGGGCTGACCTCGTCCATCTTCACGCGAGACCTGAACACCGCGCTGCGGGCGTGCCAGGAGATCCGCTTCGGAGAGACCTATATCAATCGCGAACACTTCGAAGCGATGCAGGGCTTCCACGCGGGCTGGCGAAAGAGCGGAATCGGAGGGGCCGATGGAAAGCACGGGCTATACGAGTTCACGCAGACCCACGTGGTGTATCTGCAAAGGTCGTAGGTAGAGGCATCGCATCTTTACCACCGAGACGCAGAGGACGCAGAGAGGTCACAGAGAAGACGAAAACGGCGTTCTTAGGTTTTCTCTGTGAACCTCTGTGTTCCTCTGTGTCTCTGCGGTGAGATGCGATGCCGCTAGTTTTACCCGTTGTACGGGCTACGTAGGACGTCCAGAGCCCGAATGTTATCCTAAGAACTTGAACCACAAAGTATCGCCCCGCTGGGGTTTATTCTTTGCTGCGGCTTCTTTGGCCGCGGCCCAGCCGTCTGTCCTGCTCGACGCCATGAGCCAGGAACTCACCAGGAACTTCAGCGTGCTGAAGCAGAAGGCCGATCCCGCGCCTTACTATCTGAGCTATGAGGTGACCGAGAGCGAGTACCGGACGGTTACGGGCACGCTCGGCACGATCGAATCGAACGGGGAAGGGAAGACGCGCGTGCTGGATGTTTCGGTTCGCGTCGGCTCGCCGAAGCTCGATAATTATCACCAGGTGCGCGGCGATCGCGGCCAGTTTACCTCGGGCGCAGTCCTCACGTTTGAGGACAACGTCAACTCCATCAAGCGCCGCCTGTGGCTGGAGACGGACCGCGCGTATCGCAGCGCGGCGGAGCGCCTCATCCGCATCACCACGAACGCGCAGGTGAAGGTGGCTGCCCAGGACAATTCCGGCGACTTTTCTTCCGCGCCGGCCGCGGTCTTCGAGCAGGCGCCGCCTAAGCTCAAATTCGACGACGCCGAATGGCGCGAGCGTGTCCGCAAGGTCTCGGCGCGTTTCGGCAATTATCCCAAGGTGCTCAACTCGCACGTCATGGTGCTCTGCCAGACGGATACTCGCTATCTCGTCAATACAGAGGGCAGCCGTATAGAGCACGGCCGTGGATTTTCGCGCGTCGTGATGTCTGCCTCCGCGAAGGCGGCCGATGGCACCGACCTCAGCACCTTCGAGACGTTCGAAGCCATTGACCCCAGCGGGCTGCCTGATGAGAAGACGCTGAATGCCACCGTCGACCGGCTCGCCGCGGACATCGCCAGCCTTCTGAAAGCGCCTGAAGCCGAGCCGTTCGTGGGTCCGGCGATCTTCTCCGGACGCGCGGCCGGGGTTTTCTTTCACGAGATTTTCGGCCACCGCGTGGAAGGCCACCGGCAGAAGGACGATAGCGAAGGACAGACTTTTACCAAGAGCGTCGGCACAAAAGTGCTGCCCGATTTTCTCTCTGTGGTGTTTGACCCGACTCGCAGAAAGGTCGGCGGCGTGGACCTCAACGGCTGGTACGACTACGACGATGAAGGCGTGAAGGCGCGCCCCGTCACCGCGGTGCAGAACGGCGTGCTGAAAACGTTCCTCATGTCGCGATCTCCCATTCAGGGCTTTGCGGAATCGAACGGCCACGGCCGCCGGCAGCCCGGACTGGAAGTGGTGTCGCGGCAATCGAACCTCATCGTGGAATCAGCCAATGCCGTGAGCGAGGCCAAGCTTCGCCAGATGCTGATCGACGAAGTGAAGCGGCAGAATAAGCCGTACGGCCTTTACTTCCGCGACATCACCGGCGGCTTCACCACCACGCAGCGCGCCGGTCTTCAGGCGTTCAAAGTGATTCCGGTGATCGTGTACCGCGTGTATGCGGACGGCCGCCCCGATGAGATGGTGCGAGGCGCCGATATCGTTGGAACCCCGCTGGCGAGCTTCGCCAAGATTCTCGCGACCGGCGATAAACCCGAAGTCTTCAACGGCTATTGCGGCGCGGAATCGGGGAGCGTCCCCGTGTCGGCGGTGTCGCCGTCGATTCTGGTGAGCGAGATCGAAATCGAGAAGAAGGCGAAATCCAACGACCGGCCGCCCGTGCTTTCCGAACCCACCGTGATGGAGAACAACAAGGGAGGCCAGCAGTGAAGCGCGTTCTGGTTGCCTCCGCCACGTTCGGCGCGCTGGCGCTGTTGAGCGCGCAAACTCCCGCGCCCGATCCCATTCTGCGCGCCATGCACGATGAGCTCGCCCGATCGCGGCAGATGAGCATCTCCGGGCTGGAAGCGCCGTACTACATCGCGTACGGTGTTGACGATCAGGAGACATTCACCGTTTCGGCGACGCTCGGCGGCTTGCTGGTGAAGCGCCGCGAGCACTTCCGCGATCCCGACGTGCAGGTGCGCGTCGGCGATTACAAATTCGATAACACGAACTTCGCGGGCCGCGGCATCGGCGGGACCAATTACGACCTCGGCCGCTTCCCGCTGGAGAATGCGTATCCCGTGCTGCGCCGTTACTGGTGGCTGGAGACGGATTCGGCGTATAAGTCCGCGGTGGAGCAACTGTCGCGAAAGCGCGCCGCCATTCGCAATGTGAATCAGACGGAAGAATTGCATGACCTGGCGCACGCCGAGCCGATGCACTACGTGCGGGATTTCCGCCCGTTGACCATCGATGAATCGGCCTGGGCGAACCGCGTGCGCGCGCTCTCCGCGGTATTTGCCGAGTATCCGGAAATCAAAACGTCCAGCGTGGAGTTGGAATCGTCCACCGGCGGGTACTACATGGTGAACACGGAGGGCACTGAGGTGAAGATTCCGGAGACGGTGACTGTGCTCCGCGTGCGCGCCACGGCGCAATCCTCCGACGGCATGACCACGCGCGACGCGGTGACGTTTCAGGCGCTGGACGCCGCGCACATGCCAGGCGACGCGGAACTCACGCGCGGGGTCAACACGCTTGCGAAAAACGTAGTGGCCCTGGCGCACGCGCCCAAAGGCGAGGATTATTCGGGTCCGGTGCTGTTCGAAGGCACGGCGGGCGCACAGGTTTTCGCTGAAGTGCTGGGAAAGAATCTGACGCTGACGCGCCGCCCTGTGATCGAAGGCGGTCGCGGCGGCTCCGCGATCAGCAGCGAACTGGAAGGCCGCATCGGCTCGCGCATTCTCCCCGATTCCTACGAAGTGGTCGACGATCCGACGCAGAAAGAATGGCGCGGCAAAGCGTTGTTCGGCTCGTACGAGATGGATCGCGAAGGCGTCGCGCCCAAGCCGCTGAATATCGTGAAGGACGGCAAGCTGCAGACGTTTCTGTTGACGCGTCAGCCGGTGAAGGGCTTTGAAGGTTCCAACGGCCGCGCGCGGCTGCCCGGCGCGTTCGGCGCTCATTACGCTAGTGTCAGCAATCTGTTCGTGAGCTCGACGGAAACCACGCCGGCCGCGGAACTGAAGAAAAAACTCATCGAGTTGATTCAGCAGCGCAATAAGCCGTACGGCATCATCGTGCGCCGCATGGATTTCCCGTCCACCGCTCCGTTCGATGAAGCGCGCCGGTTGATTCAGGCGTCGCAGGGCAGTGCGCATCCGGTGAGCGCCCCCGTGCTGGTTTTCAAGGTGTTCCCCGATGGCCATGAGGAACTCGTGCGCGGCATGCGATTCCGCGGGCTCACGGCGCGTTCGCTGAAAGACATTCTCGCCACGGGCGACGACGCCGCGGCCTTCGAATACATGGACAATTCGGCTCCCTTCTCGCTGGTGGGCGGCGCGAGTTTTTCCGCCGAGGCATGCGTGGTCGCGCCATCGGTGATTTTCGACGACCTGGAACTGCGGCCGGTTGAGGAAGAGCAGCCCAAGATCCCGCTTGTGCCGGCGCCGGACATCACAAAGTAGGTTTTGTGCTGCGCCTGATCGGCCGCTACGTTTTCCGCGAAATCTTCACCAGCGCCGTGATGGCGACGCTGCTGGCGACGTTCGTCATCTTCCTGCAGCGCGCCGATATACTGTTCGGCATTCTGGTGGGCGCGACAAACGTCACACCGCGCATCGTGGCGACACTGTTCGCGTGGGCCATCCCCCCTGTGTTGCCGATGACCATTCCCTTCGGCGTTCTGGTCGGGATTCTCATCGGCCTCGGGCGCATGGCGAGCGACGGCGAGATCACCGCAATGCGCGCGGCAGGCGTCTCCAGCCGGAAAGTGATCGCGCCCGTGCTGCTGTTCGCGGTCTTCGGAATGCTGCTCGCGGGATACGCGTCACTGCGCCTGACGCCGCTCTCTATCAGCAAAAGCACGCAGCTCGCCAATGAGTTGCTCGCCACGCAGCTCACGGCGGACGTGGAGCCGCGCGTTTTTCTGGAGAACTTTCCGAACAAGATTCTGTACATCGGGGACGTGCAGCCCGGACCTGTCGCGCGCTGGAAGCCCGTCTTCATCGCCGATGTGACGCCGCCCGAAAAACGCACCAGCGGCATGAAGGACAAAGCCGATGGGCCCATGGTCACGGTTGCCAAAGAAGCGCTGGCCGTTTCCGAGCCCAAAGACAATCGCATACAGCTCTCCATGACGGGCGTTTCCACGCACGAAATGGGCAAAGACCGCGTGTCCAACGACAGCATGGCGCTGCACAGCCAGCAGGCGCTGGATGCTTCGCCGCCGCGGCAGGAATCGCTCTCCACGCGTGCCATGACCACCAGCGAACTCCGGCGGCCGAACAATTGGACCGGCAAGAACTGGAAGGAAGTGCAGATTGAATTTCACCGGCGCTTCGCCACGCCGATTGCGTGCATCGTGCTGGCGATGGTGGGAATTCCGCTTGGCATCGCTACGCGGAAGGGCGGCAAATCGGCAGGCTACGTGATCGCGCTGTTCCTGGGATTTTTCTGTTACTACCTCTCGTCGGTGACGCTCATCGGCATCGCGAAACAAAAGAATCTGCCTGTGCCGCTGGCCGTGTGGCTGCCCGATGCCGCATTCTTCGTGGCCGGTTTCATCTTTCTGTTCCGCATGGAACTGCCCGGCGACCGCGATTTTCTCGGCGCTCTGAAATCGTTTGGCGACCGGCTCAAAGGCTTGCTGCCGACGCCGAAATCGCGGCCCGCCGATGCCGCGCGTCCGGGCGGCTGGCGCTTGCCGCTGCTGCCGCAGATTGTCGATACGTACATTCTCTCGAACTTCCTGTTCTATCTCGCGGTGTGGCTCGCCAGCCTGGTTTCGATGTTCCTGGTCTACAACTTCTTCGAGCTGATGGGCGATATGTTCCGCAACAGCACGCTCAGCCGCATGTTCGCGTACCTCTTTTTCCTCACGCCGGACCTGATTTACGAGACGCTGCCGATCTGCGTTTTGCTTGGCGTGCTGGTGCAACTCGGCGTCCTGAGCAAGCAGAACGAAATCACCGCGTTCAAGGCTTGCGGCGTGAGTTTGTATCGCATGTCCGCGCCAATCCTCGTCGGGGCGGCGCTGTTTTCGGGCGCGCTGTTCGCCTTCGACTACTCGGTGGTGCCGACGGCGTACATGAAACAGGACGCGCTGCGCAATGAGATCAAGGGTCGCGCGCAGCAGACGTGGCTGCGTCCCGACCGGAAGTGGATCATGGGCCGCGGCTCGCGCATTTATTACTATCGCTACTTTGACCCGCAGGAAGCCGTGATGAACGATGTGTACGTCTTCGAGCTGGAGCCGAAGACCTTTCGCCTGCAGAGGCAGATTATCGCCGAGCGCGCGCTGTGGAGTCCCAGCTTGAAAACGTGGATTTTCGAAAACGGCTGGCATAGCGATTTCACCAGCGATACCGATCGCAATACCAGGAACTGGCAGACCTCCACATTCCCGGAGCTCACCGAGCCGCCCGGCTACTTCCTCACCGCTCCCGTGCAGGATAAGCTGATGAACTTCATGGAGCTGGATCGCTACATCCGCGACCTGACGCAACGCGGCATCACCACCACGAAGTTACAGGTGCAGTTCTATCGCAAATTCTCGATGCCGCTGTTCGCGCTGATCATGGCGCTGATCGCGGTGCCGTTCGGGTTCCTGGTAGGCAGTCGAGGAGCAATGGCGGGAATCGGAGTGAGCTTAGTGATCGCGATAGCGTATCTGGCCATCAACCCGCTCTTCGAAAAACTGGGAGACGTAAACCTCCTCCCGGCTGCGATAGCCGCCTGGTCGCCAGACGTAGTCTTCGCCCTGGTCGGCACGTACTTCATGCTCCGAATGCGAAGCTGACAGTAGGTATCGGCCTCCCGGCCGGTACCAGGCGTGCGAAGCGCGCCTCAGGCAACCGGCCTGGAGGCCGGTTCGCTACTGAGCGAACGCCTTCCGCAGTGCGGCGGCAGCCGCCTCGGCCGCTTCATCCGGCGGCATCCTCCGGACTGCCTCATTGAAAGGCTCGGCACGAACGGGACCCGCGAAGCCAATCCGTTTCAGCGATCCCAGAAACGTTTTGATATCGATCACGCCAGTCGACGCGGGCAACTCGCGCTTATTGTCTACCATCTGATCCTTCGGCACGCCGGCAGGCGCGTCGTTCAGGTCTACCGACACCACGTCGCTCGCGCGCAGCGCAAGAATATCCGCGCCTGTATCACCGGCGTGATACCAGTGCCAGCTATCGAGCACCAACCCGACATTCGGCCGCCCCATGTCGGCGATCAACTCGCGCATTTCCGCCATGGTGTGGATGAAGGGATATCGCTGCGCGGCCCAGGCGGTCTTCGGGCCGACATACTCGAGGCCTACCCGGATGCCCGAATCCCCGAGCACGCGAGCCGCTTCGCCCAATCGCGCGGCGTGCAGTCTGAAATTCGCCAGGTACGGAAGCGAATTGCTCGCCGGCGTGATCCAGGTTGTGACCTTGTCCACTCCGGCCCGCTTGAGCCCGCGCGCACGCTCCGGCAGCGACTTCATGCTGCTCTCGAAGGCCGCCTGATCGCGCCGAAACTCCACGGGCAGCCCAGCCATCGCCCACCCGACCTTCTTGGCCGTCATAAACCCGAGCAGCTCGTGCAACTCCACATCCGAGAGCGGCATCAAGTCTTTCGCGTCGGCGTCAATGACATCGAACCCGTGCTTCGCGGCCAGTTCCACAGCCTCGCGCGTCGATGCCTGAATGCCCAGCGCGCCGCAGCTCAGATGCATTTGCATCGAGTGGCCGCCGGCACGCGCCAAAGCTGCCCCGGCGACGCCTGCGAAAAATGTGCGCCGCGAAACCTGCATCGCTATGTGGACTCCCTGCCGCCCTTCATCTTGCGCGCGATCAGGAATGCAAGCTCGATGGCCTGTTCGCCGTTCAATCGCGGATCCACCTGGGTCTCGTAGGCCCTTGCCAAATCCTCTTCACTCGGACCGCGCGCGCCGCCGATGCATTCGGTGACATTTTCGCCCGTAATCTCCACATGGACGCCGCCGAGCTGGCCGTCGAGCGCGCTGTGTATGTCGAAGGCCTGCTCCACTTCACTGTAAATGTCTTCGAAGTTTCGCGTCTTGAATCCGCTCGCGGTGGTTTGCGTGTTGCCGTGCATGGGGTCGCAGATCCAGACCGGGTGGCCGCCTTCCGCCTTCACGGCTTGAATCAGGTGAGGCAAAGCGTCGCCGATTTTTCGCGCGCCGAAGCGGTGAATCAAGGTGAGGCGGCCGGGTGTGCGGCCGGGGTCGAGAATATCGAGCCAGCGGCCCACCTGATCGCGAGTTGCCGAGGCGCCCACCTTGATGCCGATCGGGTTTTCGATGCCACGCAGGTACTCGACGTGCGCGCCATCGGGATCGTTCGTGCGCAGTCCCACCCACGGGAAATGCGTCGAGAGATTGAAGAAACCCGGCCGCCGCGGAACGCGCCGCGTCTGAGCTTCCTCATAGCCGAGATGCAGCGCCTCGTGCGCGGTATAAAAATCGATGCGGTCCGTATCGCCGGCGCGCACGCCGAGCACGCTCTCCATGAAGTTGAGGGATTCGCCGATGCTCTCCACCATGCGGCGGTAATCGCGCGCCAGCGGCGAGTGCTCAATCCACTCCAGGTCGAAATACTCGGGATGGTGGAGATCGGCGAATCCGCCCTTAATCAGCGCGCGCACGAAATTCAGAGTCAGGGCCGCCCGCTCATATCCGCGCAACAGCAATTCGGGGTCGGGCGTGCGCGCTTCGGTAGTGAATTCGGGGCGATTGATGATGTCCCCGCGATACGAGGGCAGCGTCACGCCGTCGCGGGTTTCATCGTTCGCCGAGCGCGGCTTGGCGTACTGACCGGCGAAGCGCCCGATGCGAATCACGGGCCGCTGCGAGCCGATTACCAGTACCAGGCTCATCTGCAGCAGCAATTTCAGACTGTTGGTGATGCGCACGGGCTTGCAGTCCGAAATCCGCTCCGCGCAATCGCCGCCCTGCAAGACGAAGCGCTTCCCCAGGGCCGCCTCGCCGAGCAGCCGCCGCAACTCGAGAACTTCCCAACTCACCACCAGCGGCGGAAGCTGCTGCAATTCGGCGAGTACACGGTCAAGTGCGGCGGCGTCGGGGTAAACGGGTTGTTGCAAAGCGGGCCGGCTCCGCCAGGAGGCGGGGGCCCAATCCCTATGAACCATGAAATTCCACGGTAACATGACGCGCTGCCCGGAACCTGCTATCATGCGTCACAAAATGCCCGGCGACGTCGTTATTAGGGGTGTGCAGCCCATGGAAGAGGTCGCGATCGGGATGGCGGATACCGCCGGCCGGTTCGACACGATATTTCAGGAGCACTACCCGCGCATTGTCGCGATGCTCGCCCGCTTGATGGGCGATCGTCCGCATGCCGAGGAGATCGCCGCCGATGTCTTTTGCAAACTCTCGCGGCGGCCTCCGTTGTTCGGCGGCGACCTCACCGCGTGGATTTACCGCGTGGCCACCAATGCCGGGCTCGATGCCATCCGCTCCAACTCGCGCCGCAAAAAACGCGAGAGCCAGGCGGGCATCGAAAGTCTCCGCACAGCCCCCAACGCTGGGGCGCTCGATGACATGCTGCGCGCCGAACGTTGCGCGCGCGTCCGCGAGATTCTGGGCACGCTCAAGCCCCGGGACACGCAGTTACTGCTGCTGCGAGCCGAGGGGCTGAGCTATCGTGAGTTGGCGCAAAGTCTGGGGATACAGCCGGGGTCGGTGGGCACGTTGTTGGCGCGCGCCGAAGCGGAGTTCGAACGCAAGTTCCGCGCCCGGTACGGAGATTCGTTATGACGGAGTGTTGCAAACAGGGCGAACTGCGGGCATACCTCGATCGGGAATTGCCGCAGCAGGAAATGAAGCAAATCGCCACGCACCTGGAGGGCTGCCCGGCATGTTCCGCGAGTTTCGATGCCATAGCCGCACGTGCGCAGCGCGTCAGTGCGTCGCTCTGCGATTTGGCTGCCGTGCCGTCCCTCCGCGCTGCGCCGGCGCGGGCGTCGCACGCGTGGCGCTGGGCGGCCGCCGGTGCGGTGTTGGCAGCCGCTGCCGGGTTGGCCGCGCTCGCACTACTGCCGTCGCATAAAGCGCCGGTGACTGCCGTGCATCGTACTGCCAAGTCCGCGCCGCCGATAGAGGCCGCGAACGCCGTAAATCCTCCGCAGGTGGAACGTCCTCAAGCGCGGCCGGCTGTGCACCATCGCCGCAAGCCCCGCCCGGCGGCGCCAGAGTATTTCATGGCGCTCGATAATGAGCCCATCGATACCGGAGTCGTGATGCGAGTCGCGCTCGAAAGCGGCATGGAAGCCGATGTCATCGTCGATTCCGAGGGTCATCCCAGGGCCATCCGGCCCGTCAGTCTTACGAAATAGAAGGAGAAATAGATGAAAAAGCTGCTACTCGCAATTTCTGCATTCGCCCTCGTGGCGGCTGCGCAATCCGACGAAGTGCAAATGAAGGCGGCCAAAACGAAAGCGGAGGTCGAAAATCTGATCACCAGGGCACGCGTGATCGGCGTCAACGGCACTGTCATGGGTCCGACGGTGAAGGGCGCGCCTTATGCCGCCGAGGAAGTTCACGAGAACACACAAACACTCGCCGACGGCACGAAGATTCACAACGAGGATAAGACCAAGGTCTTCCGCGATTCCGAAGGCCGTGTTCGCCGCGAGAGCGGAGATGAAGTTTCTGTGTTCGACCCCACCAACGGTACAAGTTTCGTGCGCAAGGGCAGCATCAACGCGACGCAAAAGCAGCAACTGAACACGGTCTTTCTGAAGAGTGACGCCATTGCCAGGTCGGCCACTGCGTCTGGCGAGGGTGGCGGAGTGGCAATGGCCGGAGCGAAGGGTGGCCGTGGTGGTGGTGGTGTGACGACGCTTTCGGCTCCCGGCGGGGCGTATACCAGCGGAGATAACGTCGGCGTGGCAATTGCCGGAGCGAAGGGTGGCCGTGGCGGTGGTGTGACGACGCTTTCGGCTCCCGGCGGGGCGTATACGCTCGTGTTGCGACCGGGCGATGGCCTCGAATCCGGCGACTCCAAGAACGTCAAAACCGAAGCGCTCGGCACGCAATCCTTCGATGGAATCCTCGCCGAGGGAACCCGCACGACCACGACGATTCCGGCCGGCACGATCGGCAATGACCGGCCAATTGAAATCGTCAACGAGCGCTGGTATTCGCCGGACCTTCAGGTGACGGTGATGACCAAGCGGGCGGACCCGCGCACCGGTGAAGAAGTGACACGCCTGAACAACATCCGCCGCGGCGAGCAGGATCCGTCGCTCTTCCAGACGCCGCAAATGAAGACCCCGCACGAAATGTAACGATCGGGCTCCCGCCCGGTCGCAAACCAGGCCTAAGAGGCCGGCGCTTCAACCACGCGCCGGCCTTTCAGCAACTCCGTGATCCCCTTCCACTTCCGCAAGATCAATTCCACCAGATTCAAAACCAGAGCTAACGCCAGCAGCGCCGGCCAAAGTTGCATTTCGCTCTCAATGCTGCGGCCCGCAGCGTCGAAGACCTGCCGCGGAGATGGATTGAAGTGCCCGCCCGTCGCCGCCGCGATCTGTTTCAGCAGCGCTTCATTATTCCCGAACTCCAGCATTTCGTCTTCCTGGCGGTAGAAGCCCACTTCCGGGAACGCGCGCGAATCCGTCACCGGCCGGACGCGGAACAGTCCCTGATTCTGCCCGATGGGGATCCTCCCGCGGAAATGACCGGCGGCCACCTTCGTCACCTTCAGCGGCACCTGAAAACCGTTGGGACCGATCACGAAAATATCGGGGATAGTCTCCGGCTCCGGCACACTCTTCGAGAGGTGATAATCCACCACCAGTTCGTTGGACGCGCGGTCGTAATCGGCGCTGGTCTCGCTCTCCGCCGCATGCGGCAGCAGGTCGCGGAAGGTGTTGGCCCAAAGCTTGTCGAACCCCGGCCACGTGACCCACTTCTCCGCCCACCGGTTCTTGGCGTCCGATGCGAACACCACTGAGCGGCCCAAGCCGTATTGCCAGCGCACCAGCAGTGGATCCTCGCGGTCGGCTTGAAGGATCGTGTCCGACGTCGGTCGCGCCTGGAATCGCACATAGCCTTTCAGCGGGGGCGCGCTCTCCATGCCGACGCCCTCCAGAATTTCCGCCTGCTTCACCACTTTCGGCGTGATCTGCTTTTCCACGGCGGTGCTGCCGGTGTGCTCCTCCACGTCGCGCAACAGGATTTGCTCCAGGCCCGCCGGGTCGTTCAGAAAGTAGCTCTTGCCCTCGGCCGATTGCGCCACCTTTTCGAGGAACGCGCGATTCACATCCTGCCCCAGCCCGACCGTCGAAATCGTTACGTGGTTCGCCACAGCCTCCTTGGTGAGACTCATCGTGTCGCCCTCTTCGCTGATGCCGTCGGTCAGCAGCACTACGTGCTTGTACACCGCCTGCACCGGCAAAATGCGCTGGTATGCTTCGGTCAGCGCGGGTGCGATCTGCGTGCCGCCATCCGGCGTGATGCCCGCGATCAGCCGCTTGATGGCGGCGCGATCGTCGGCCTTGCGCATCGGCACTGCCCACTGAAAGGAATTGTCGAAGATGAGCACGCCGACGAAATCGATGGGCCGCAGATTCTCCACCACGCCGATGGCCGCGAGCCGCGCCAGCTCGATCTTGCGCCCTTCCATGGAAGACGATTTATCGATGATCAATGCGACCGCGGTGCCTTCCTGCGATCGCGGCGGCGCCAGTTTTGCCGGCAGCGTCCGCTCCAGCGCATCCTCGGGCTGGTCCTTCTTGTCCACGTAAATGTTGTGCTCGCCGGCGATCCACGCCAGCCCGCCGCCGGCCTTCACGAACTCCTCCAGCGCAGCCTTTCGCGCCGCCGGGATGCTCTCCATATCCCAGTTGTTGATCACCACCAACTGGTAATTGTCGAGCTTGTCCGGAATGCCGTTCGGCGCGCGATCCACTTCGAACTGGTTAGCTTCCAGCGTGCGCATCAGATGCTCTTCGCTCGCCGGAGGGTCCTTGGACACCAGCAGGACGCGCGGATGCCGCAGCGTCACGGCGTCCTCAAAGCGCGCTTCGCCCAGACCGGGCGCGCTGATCTTGCCCGCCAACGCGATCGCTCCCACGGAGTTCACGCTCGCCTGCAAGCGCAGATGATTCGTGCCGGCCGCCAGATTGACCTTACTATTGCCGATCGATTTGCCTTCCGCCGTCATCTCCACGCTGGCCTGCGCATCGCCCGGCGATTGCAGCGTCACCTCGACGGGGAATCGCTCGCCCGTGAACACCTGCCCCGGGAACCCGACCGATTCCAGCAGCAATCCCGGCTTCGGCCGGCCCGCCACTGCGACGGTGTCGATAGGCACACCGAGTTGCTGCGCCTGCCAGATGCCGCGCGCCGCGCTGCCGAGATTCTCGTTGCCGTCGGAAACCAGCAGCAGCCGCGGAATCATGCCCGCCGGCAGTGAAGCTGCTCCATCGCGGATGGCAGTCTCCAGATCCGTGCCGTGTCCCTGTGCGTTCGCCGTATGCCGCAATGCCCAACCCTGCTTGGGATGCTCGTTCAGCGCCGCGTTGCGCGTGGTGCGCGCGAACGGAATCACGCGCATCCAGTGCCGTCCGCGGGCATGCTCCACCTGGTCGGCCAATGCCGATTCGGTGCGCAGATCGTCCGGCGACATACTGGCCGAGGTATCGGCCAGGAAGCCCAGCGCCACCTTGTCGCGGTACACGGTCACACGCGGCATGGCGAGCGCCAGCGCGATCGCAAGGAACGTCGCGGCCTTCAGCAGCAGCGCCGTACGCCGCGCGTTGGAGCGCCATTCCCACGCCGCCCACGCCACGGGTGGAATTGCCAGCAGCAGCACCAAAGGATGCGCAAACGTCATCGCCGCACCTCCACCGCACGTGCTGCCTTACGCCTGAGCGTCAGGCGCGGACCGCCCTGCATCTTGCGGAAGCGGCCGTATAGCAGCCACTCCAGAAGCAGTCCCAGGCCGCCGGCGAGCGCCAGCCACGGCCAAAGATCGGTCGTATTGTCGAGAATCGGAAGGAAGCGCGGAATGCCCGTGCGTGCATTCGCGGGCGGCGTCCACTTGGTGTCCCCAAGCTGCGGCAGAGTCAAGGAGTATTGATACTCGTGATCGCCGGCATGCACCCGAACGGTACCCGGTGAGCCGGCGAAGAAGTGCAGCACGCGATCGTGCACCGTGAACGGCAGCGCCGAGCCGTCCTCCGCCGTCACTTTCACGTTCTTCGCTGCCGCGTCATCGTCGAGAACCTGCTTGACCATCCCGACGCTGCCGCCGCTCACTTCCCAGCGGTGGAAAATCTCGGGCGACACCCAGCGCAGCAGATTCGCGAACAGCAGCGGCGCCGTCAGCTCATAACGCAGCGGAGAGAGCGCCGGATGGAAGCCCATCACCACGATCTTCGGAGCGCCCGGCCGCGCCACAATCACAGGACCGGCCTGTACGCTGCCCACCTTCACATCGCCGGGCGCTGCCGCGAATACGCTTGTTTTTTCCAGCTTGAAATCCTTCGCGCGCAGCCCTGCCGCCAGCGGATCTGCCGCATCCCAACCGGAAAACTCCGCGTTCTCCGCGGTGGTGCGCACCGGAACGGGCGAGCCCTGCGCCGGCGGATCGATCCAAATGGAGTCTCCCGCGGGCCTCTCGCGCGGGATGAAGCGGTCCAGGATCACCAGGCCCTTATCGTTGCTGCGAAACTCTTCCGGTTTCCGGTATGTTGCCGTCACGCGCGGATTCGCGCCCAGCACGGGCTTCAGCAAATCCGGCTCGTTCGAGTAGACGGTCACCGGCAGCATCGGGGTGGCGGGCAGTTCTAAATCGGCGGAATCGTCCGCCGGAAACGCATCGTGCGGCGTGAGCGCGACGCCCAGCATGCCCGCGCCGGAAGCGCGAACCTGAAACGACGCCTCCCCATCGGTCCCGGGTTTCAGGCTCATGGTCTGCGTGCCCGCCGGTGTGCGCGTCTGCGCCTGCGGCGGGCCGAAATTCAAACTCACCGTTACCACGCGCTGCGTCGAGCCATAATTGCGCGCTGATACGTAGATCTCCCACAGATCGGGATCGGTACCCGACCGCCGCAGCCCAATGCGCCGCAGGCCGCAATTCTCGATGGCGTCGGCCACTGGAATCACGCGCAGATTTCGCGGCGGCTGAGGCGCCGCTCCGGGGTCGCGCTCCGCCGTGCGGCCGGCGCCGATGAATGCGATTTCGCCCGCGTGCCGCCCGTCCTGCCCTTGTATGTGGCGCGAGAATTCGAGCGCCTGATCCAGATTCAGAGCCGTCGCGCCAGGCTGCGATGCCCGGATTGCATCCTCCACTCGCTTGCGGTCCGGCTCGAACGCGGTGGCGGGAGTTGCCAGGGCGTCGGCGCGGACGAGCATTACGCGATCGCGAGCCGGCAGCGACCGCAGATATTGCCGCGCGCGCTGCTTGGCGATGTCCATCAACGTGCGATTGCCGCTGCGGGCGCCCATCCACGCCGAGGTTTCCAGCACAATCACGTGGTCCCGCGCCGTGGTTTGCGGCCCGCCGAACTGCATCTGCGCGATGGCGAGCAGCAGCAGCGCCATGCTCACCAGTTGTAGAATCAGGCTCCACGGCTGGTTGATGTGGCGGCGGCGCGCGGCTACCGCGGGCTGCTCTGCCGCCACCCAAAACCGCAGCGTCGAGACCACCTGCTTTCGCCGCGACCGGTCGAGCAAATAGAGCGCCACGGAAACCGCGGCGATGGAGCCGAACACCGCCAGAAACTGGAAAAGCGATAAGTTCAGAAACTGCATTGTCCCGCCGCCCTCACGCAATCCCCCGAACTTTGATCAGCTCTCCGAAGATCACGCTTTCGAGTGGCTGCGAACAGGAAACGCCCGCGTACCGGCCGCCGCTGCGCAGCGCGATCGTCTGAATGCCGGAGGAGAATTCGTCGAAGGCGCGGGTGTACCGCTCGCGCGCCGCGGCATCGAAATCGAGTTTCAGCGTGCGTCCGGTCTCCGCATCGCGCAGTTCCAGTTCGCCTACCCACGGTGGAGTACGGTCCTCGTCCGCCCACACCTGCAGCAGCATCAGCTCATGCCCGAAATCGGCCAGGTACTGCAGCGCTTTCTCACAGCCGCGATCGTCCAGAAAATCCGAAATGACGATCACCAGTCCGCGCTGCGAATACGCGCCGCAAAACTCGCGCACCATCGAGAGGTAATCCGTCTGGCCCTGCGACTGCATCGCGCTGAGCCCATCACTGACGGTCGAAAACCGATGCCGCCCTCCGGTGCAGAAAATCCGCTGCGTCAGCCGGCTGGCAAACCCGTGAATCTCGATCGAGTCCAGCCGCACCAGCCCGACATAGCAGAGCGCGCCCGCGAGCTTTCGCGCGTAATCGAACTTAGCGCCGTTGTACGCCGACATGCTCTCGCTCTGGTCGATCAGCATGCGCACGGGAACGCGCGGTTCCACCTGAAACATCTTCAGGAACAGCTTTTCGAGCCGCAGAAACGCGCGCCAGTTCACGGCGCGCAAGTCATCGCCGTGGTGGAAATTGCGATGATCCAGAAACTCCTGCCCGGCGCCTGGAAATCGCGACTTGTTGTGGCCGCCCACCAGACCCGGGAAGGACTTCTGCCAGTGGATGGTCAGGCGCTCGAGCTTTTCCAGGAACTCCCGGTCCAACAGCGGGGGAGAGGGCATACGCTTCCTATGCGACCGATGCCGCGGCGGTTACACCTTTGATGATCGCGCCCAGGATAGTCTCCGGCGTTTGTCCATCGGCATGCGCGTCGAAGTTCAAAATGATGCGGTGTCGCAGCACGGCGGCAGCCACGTTCTGCACGTCCTCGGCGGCGAGATGGTAGCGCCCGCGAATCAACGCCAGCACGCGGCCGCACTCTACCAGCGCCTGGGCGCCGCGCGGCGAGCTGCCATAGCGAATATACTTCTTGGCCAGCTCATGCGCGCCCGGCTGCTCCGGCTGTGTGGCCATCACGAGCTGAATCGCGTACTCCTGAACGTGCGGCGCCACCAGCACCTCGCGGCACACGGCGCGCACCTCCATGATGGTCTCGCGATCCATCACCGGCACCGGCACTTCCTCTTCGCGCTGAATCGTTCGCTCCACAATGCGGTTCAGTTCTTCGCGCGAGGGATACGTCACCAGAATCTTCATCAGGAAACGGTCGAGCTGCGCCTCCGGCAGCGGATACGTACCCTCCATCTCGATGGGGTTTTGCGTCGCCATGACAAGGAACGGACGTTCCAGCTCGTGAGTGGTCGTGCCGCTGGTAACAGTTCTTTCCTGCATCGCTTCCAGCAGCGCCGATTGGGTTTTCGGTGTGGCGCGATTGATTTCATCAGCCAGCACGAGGTTGGCAAAAATCGGGCCCGGCTGGAAGCGCAGGGTCTTTCCGCCGCGCTCTTCCGTGTCCATGATCATGCTGCCCACGATGTCGGCCGGCATCAGGTCCGGCGTAAATTGGATACGCGAGTATTTGAGTTGCAGCGTGCGTGCGAGCGTGCGCAGCAGCGTCGTTTTGCCGAGTCCCGGTACGCCCTCCAGCAGCACATGGCCGCCGGCCAGCAAACAGATCAGGACGCCCTCTACCACGTCGTCCTGCCCTACGATGACTTTGGCAATTTCCCGGCGGACGGTATTCAGCCGGCTTACGGCAAGTTGAAGAGTCGCTTCAGATCCCACGGATTACATTGTAGAGCACGCGCAGCGCCACGAAATTCACCCGCGGAAATGATTCGTACACAGCATGGAAAATGATCGGCCGGCGAACACGGTTTGGGATCTTACGCGCCGGTCTGCGCGCTGACCTTGTGCACCAGAACACCCACCACCGTCGCCATCTCATTCAGCGCTTCCCGCGCCTGATCCGGAAACATGGTTTTCGTCACCCGGTACCAACCCTGCATCACCTTGTAATCCAGAACCAGAAGGCGATCTTCAATGCCGCCGAGTTCCAGACCGGCTGCGTGTTGCACCAGATAAGTGAGCACTGTGTAATCGCGTTGCAGGGAGGCATACAGATTTTCCGTGGCCTCACCCGCCGCCAGCCGCCGCTGGACTTCCGCGAAACTGAACCGTTCGTCGCCTTCCGCAGCCGCCTCCGATTCATCCGCGAAATTTTGGAGAAGCAGAATGCAGCTATAGCGGAACCAGTAAACCAATAAAAGTCCGGAAATCGCGATGATGAGCAAACTCGAAAACATGGCGTTCAGGAAACGTTAACCCAGTGGTACTAGGCCGACCATGACGAGTCTAACATGCAAAATGGTGATTCGCAATAGTTTTCTATGATATAAACCTCAGACGCGCCCGGGTCTTCTCCTCAAACCAGTACCGTAGTTTAGAAGTACCATGCTGGAACGAATGCGACTTGATTCGCGTATGCTTTTTTCGAGGTGAAAGATATGCGTATTCTGTTCGCTCCGGCCATCGCGGCGGTCCTGCTCTGCCCCGGCTGTATCGTAACAACCAATACAGGGCCGACGCAGTACGATAGCCGGGCGTTCGAGCGCCAGGACGCCAAGCAGTTGCGCCTCGAGCTGCACATGGGCGCCGGCGATCTTCGGGTCGGCACCGGCACCAGCAAGCTCCTCCAGAGCTACTTCACCTACAACGTGGAGTCGTGGAAGCCGGAAATCCGCGAATCGCGCACAGGCGACTCCGCTGACATCACCATCAGCGAGCCCTCCGGCACGCACGCCCACGCCGGCAATGTGAAATACGAGTGGGACCTGCGCCTTCCCGAGGACGTGCCGCTCGATCTGATCACGCATTTCGGCGCCGGCCAGGCCCGGCTGGATCTGGGCGCTCTCGCGCTGCAACACGTCGAGGTGCATATGGGCGTCGGCCAACTTCAAATGGACCTCCGCGGGAGCCCTAAACAGAGCTACAACGTGGATGTCCACGGCGGCGTCGGTCAAGCCACCATTTGGCTGCCCGGCAGCGTCGGGGTGTACGCGGAGGCGCACGGCGGCATCGGCGAAATTTCGGTGCACGGACTGCGCAAAGTGGGTGGCCACTACGAAAACGATGCCTACGATTCGGCGAAAACGCGGGTGCACGTCACGGTCAACGGCGGCATCGGCCAGATTACGCTAAACGGCGAATAACGGCACAAAATGCCCAGCCGCGGCGTCTCTGTTATATGCGGATGCTGCTGTTCGCGCTCGTCGCGTGTTTATCTGCCCAGGAGCGCCCGTCCTTTGATGTTGTATCTGTCAAGCCTCACCCGGCGGATGTTCGCGAAGTCAGTTTTCCCCACTTCCTGCCCGGCGGCAGGTTTGAAACTGCCGGGTTGCCGGTTTGGTTCACCATCGCCGCGGCTTACAACGTGGGCTTTCAATCTCCACGGCTGACGGGCGGCCCCAAGTGGATCTCAGGTCCGGAAGGTGTCTTCGACATCGAAGCCAAGGCGTCCCCGGATTCGCTTCCTGCCGGTCTGGCCTCCAACGTCCGCGCTGAAAGACTGCGCCAGATGCTGCAGGCGATGCTGGCGGATCGCTTCCACGTGAAGATCCACCGCGAGACGAAGGAAATGGCGGCCTACGAGCTCACGGTCGCCAGGAGCGGGCTCAAGCTGGACCGGTCGAAAATCGACGAAAAGGACTGCGCGGAAGGTGGGCCGAAAGCCGATGCCTGCCACGCCATCCGGGGCGGCCGCGGTCGCGGCTTGCATTCCGAGGCGGCCACCATCGACGACATCGTCAACTATGTCGAAAACTGGAGTGATCACCCCATCCTCAACAAAACCGGTATCCGCGGTCTCTTCAACGTGCAAACCAGCGGTTGGCAGAACATGCAACCCGGCCCCGTGCCGCCTCCCGGTGCAAAGTCGGAGGATGGGACGAACATGGCCGATGTTCCCACGTTGTTTAACGTTTTCGAGCGGCTCGGTTTGAAATTGCAAGCGGTTTCTAAGGCCAAGGTGGAGATCTACGTCATCGACAGCATCGATAAGCCGGTGCTGAACTAGCTATCCCACCACCACCACGGCGATTGCCCCCGGTCCGTGTACGCCGCGCACCAGGAACTGCTCGATATCCGCCGTGCGGCTCGGGCCCGTGATCATCACCATCGAACTGGTAATCTCCGCGGGCTGCGGCACAACTGAAAACAGTTCGTCGAGCCCGGTGAGGATGCGCTCTTTCGGAACCACCGCCAGATGCACGGGAGGCAGCAGCGAAATCAGCCGCGCCTCGGCCGGACTCGCGATCATCACTAGCGTGCCGGTATCGGCCAAAACATAATCCGCGCTCGTGATCCCGATATCGGCCACGGCGCAGATCTGCCGCAGTTCCTCGCGATCCGTAATGCCGCTGCGAACGCCCGGCAGTTCCGTAACCCCGCACTCCCGCAGAAACGGAGAGTTCGAAGCCACCGACGTCTTGCCGGCGATCTCGCCCGCCACCATCTCCCGCGCCGCACACCCGTTCGCCGCCCGCATCGTCCTTCCGGCGAGTGCCTCGATTCGTGTTCGCATGCTGTGTATGCGGTCTTCTATCTCCATTTCCGGGACCACAATGCGAGGCGGCGGACCATCGGCGGCGTCCTGGCCCGCGCTGCGGCCCAGCGCGGTCCGGATCTTGTGCAGAATATTCTCGCGAGCCATTACCGCCGTCTCCACAATTCGCGGAAGCTCCTGCCGGGCGGAGGCGGCAAATCGCGCTGGCTCAGCCATCGCTTCACCGGAGGCAAGTTCATCGCCGCCGGCACGCTGCTGATCCATTTGCCGTCCGTCGAAGGCGCCATCGATGCGCCGATCCGCCCCGCCATTTCAAACAACGAGGGTTTCGTCATCAGCCACGCAAAAGCGCGGAACGCCAGCTTCTCCCACCGGTTCTGCTTCTCGCGCGTCTCGCTCTTTTTGACGTCGCTGCGCAGCTCCAGAAGAATTTTCGGAATATCGATCTTCACCGGGCAGACTTCGCCGCACGCGCCGCAGAGGCTGGAGGCGAACGGCAGCCCCGGCTCATGCGACACGCCCATGAACTGCGGCGTCAGAATCGCGCCGATCGGTCCCGAATACACCCACGGGAAACTGTGCCCGCCGATTTTCCGGTAAACCGGACATGTGTTCAAACACGCGCCGCAGCGGATGCAGTACAGCGACTGCCGCTTGGAGCGATCCGGCAGCAGCTTGGTGCGGCCATTATCCAGCAGCACCACATAAAACTCGTCGGGACCGTCCACTTCGCCCGGCCTCCGCGGGCCGGCGAGAAACGACGCGTACACGCTCATCATCTGCCCTGTGGCGCTGCGCGCCAGCAGTTTGAGAAACGTAGCCAGGTCCTGCGCGCGCGGAATCACTTTCTCGATACCCGCCACCGCGATGTGCACCTTCGGCGCGGACGTCGTCAGCCGTGCGTTGCCCTCGTTTTCGATGATCACCACCGCGCCCGAGTCCGCTACCAGGAAATTCGCGCCGCTGATGCCGATGTCCGCCGCCAGAAACTTCTCGCGCAGTACGGAGCGCGCGATCGCGGTCTGCTTTTCGATCACCGTTTCCCTCGGCACCTTTAACTTCTCGGTGAAGATCTCCGCCACGTCATAGCGCGTCTTGTGCAGCGCCGGCGCGACGATGTGGTACGGCCTCTCATGCGCGAGTTGCAGAATGTACTCGCCCAGATCCGTCTCTACGCTCTCCAGACCGTGGTGTTCCAGGCGCTCGTTGAGGTCCACTTCCTCGGTGGTCATGGACTTCGATTTCACGATCAGCCGCGCTTCGCGCTCCTTCGCCAGCCCCAGCACGAAATCGGCGACGTCCGTCGCGTCCTTGCAGTAGACCACTTGGCCGCCGCGCGCCTTTACGTTGCGCTCGAACTCTTCCAGGTAGTAGTCCAGGTTTTCGATGGTGTGCTTCTTAACCGCGTTCGCCTGCGTCCGCAACTCCTGATAATCCGGCAGCGCGCCCACGGTATCGATACGGCCTTGCTTGAGGCGCGCGGTGGAGCCGTAGATCGCCAGTTGCAGATTCGCATCCGCCAGCGTCTCGTTGATTTTCTGATCGAATTCGACGGACATATCGATTATCGGCTCGCCAGCACTTCCGCAAGATGCATCGTCTGAACAGGCGACCCCATGCGCGAGAGCACACCTTGAATCTGCATCAGGCAACTCGGATCCAGCGACACCACCGTTCCCGCGCCCGTCTTCAGAATTGCATCGATCTTGGTTCGCGCCATCGCTCCCGATAATTCCGGAAACTTCACGCTGAACGTTCCACCGAACCCACAGCACTCTTCGGCGGGAAGCATTTCGCGCAACTCCAGGCCGCGCACATTCGCAAGCAAGCGCCGCGGACCGCTGCGAATCCCCAGTTCCCGCAGCGCGTGGCAACCGTCGTGAAACGTCACTACGCCATCGAAGCGCGCACCGACATCCTCCACTTGCGCCACCTCTGTGAGAAAAGCGGAGAACTCAAAAACGCGTTTTTCCAGAGCATGCACGCGGGCGAGCGTTTCGGGCTCCTTCTCAAAGAGGTCGGCGTAGTGATGCGACACCATGGAAGTGCACGAGCCGGAAGGAACCACGATGCGCTCATGCGCTTCGAACGTTTCCAGAAAGTGGCGCGCCACCGTGCGAGCCTCGGCGCGATACCCGCTATTGAACGCCGGCTGTCCGCAGCAAGTCTGCTGTTCGGGAAAATCCACCTGGTAGCCGAGCCGCTCCAAAACGTCCGCCATCGCGATCCCCACCTTCGGGAAAAGCTGGTCCACCATGCAAGTGACGAACAGCGCAACTCGATTGGCCATGAAACGAAAATTGTATCAACTTAGGGTGTCCCGGCAGATGATGTCCAAGCCCCAGGCGAGCTGCGGCCGCGCGAAGCGCGGCTGGCGCCTACCGCCCGACGCTCAGCCTGTCCGCCAGAATATCCGGCAAACCCGCCGCACGGATCTTTTCCTGGGCGCCTGCGATGTCATACTCCACGCGGTAATGCGTCACCATGCCGGCATCCGTATCTAAGATCAGGTACGCCGCCCGCGAATCGCCATCGCGAGGCTGCCCCGTCGATCCCGGATTGATCAAATACGCGCAAGCCGGGTCGATCTCCATCAACTGGCGTTCGGCGCGCAGACCCGTCCGCGGAATCGTCTCCACACGCGACTGGTTCCAGAGGAACCCGCCCTGCACGTGCGTGTGCCCGAAGAACGCTACGCGCCGCTCCATGTAAAGGAAGGCCTGCCCGGCCTCATCCGGCTGGATCAGGTACTCATCTTCATCCGCCGGAGACCCGTGTACCAAAGAAAAAGTATCCACCGCCAGCGGACCTTTGGGGAGATTGCGGGTGTACTCGAAGTTTTCCGGCGTTAAATTGCGGTGCGTCCATAGCGCCGCTTCCTTCGCTACGGGATTGAACCACTCCAGGTCGTCAAGCGCCGTGCATGCCCTGTCGTGATTGCCGCGCACTACCATCGCGCAATTCGCGCGCACCCACTCGACCACCGGATTCGGGTCGGCGCCGTATCCCACCAGGTCGCCGCAGCAAAGCGTCCGGTCGTATGCGCCCTCGGCATGGCGCAGCACGGCCTCCAGAGCCTCCAGATTGGCATGCAGATCGCTCACAATTAGATAGCGCACAGGGGCAGGGGAGTTATGCCTTTCTCAACCGGATCAGCGAAATCTCGGGCGGCGCGCCGATCCTCGCCGGAATCCCGATGGTGCCGATGCCTCGCGTGACATATGCGGCCGCGTTGCCGCTGCGATACAGTCCGTACACGTACGGAGTGAAAAACCGCGCCGGATTGATCGACTGATCCAAAATCTCTACCGTCACCTGTCCGCCATGCGTGTGGCCCGACAGCATGAAATTATAGCCTTGCCGGGCCGCTACCGGAAACACATCCGGATTGTGCGATAGCAAAATGTTGAAGGCGTCCGGCTGCACCAGGCGTTCCGCGCCGCGCAAATAAATCTGCTTTCCGGCGAGCGACTGATGGTCCACACCCGCGATATTGACCACCGCATTGCCGAAGCGCAACTGCCGGTTCGTATGCCGCAGAAACTCGATTCCCACGCGCGCCGCGGCATCCTGCGTGTAGCGCTCCACCTTGGCATAGCGCTCGTGATTGCCCATGCAGCCGAACACGCCGGCCTCCGCTTTGACACGCGCCAACTGACGGATGCATGCGTCCAGCGGATCGCCACGCGTGGAAATCAGGTCGCCCGTCACCATCGCGATGTGCGGATGCAGTCCGGCCGCCGCGTCGATCGCGCGAGACAGATCGCGCTCGCTGAGGAATGGACTTAAATGGATGTCGCTGATCTGCAGAATTCGCAAGCCGTCGAGATCCGCAGGCAGTTGCGCCACCGGAACATCCACCTCCCGCACGTGAAAATCCGTGCGGTTGATGTACCCGAAGCCGAGCGGAGCGGCGATCGCGGCCGTGCCTGCAATCTCCAGCATGCGCCGCCGACCCGGATCCATCTTGCGGCCGAAGCGTTCCGTCGATGCCAGCAGCACCGCCACCGGAACGCAGGCGATCAGGTAAAACAATCCGCACGCGCCTGCCACTTCCGCGCCCGAGCCGCTTAGCCCCATGGATGCCGAAAGGTCGGAAAAACTCAGCAGATAACAGAATGCGACGCCGGCTTCAAACAGCCCCAAGGCAATGCGCCCGCGCAACCCGCGCCGGCGCAAAAAAAAGCGCATCAGCCAGGTCTGCGTAACCAGAAAGATGAAAATCAGAATCAGATCGAAGCCGCTCACCCGCCCGCCCCCACTTCAATCCATTGTAGTGCGCGCGGCCGTCCCGGCGTTCATCACCACCGCGAGCGCGGCCACCGCGGCCGTCTCCGCGCGCAGAATCTGCGGACCGAGCGAAACCGCCTGCCACCCCGCCCGGGCCGCGCTGTCCCGCTCTGCATCCGTCCATCCGCCCTCCGGACCCAGCAGTAGCGCGACCGTCGCTGCTGTTCCGTTTAGCGTCTGTAAAATCGGCGGCGCAGTGGCCTCCTCCAGGAACAGCCGGACGCCGGCCGCGGTCTCCAGGCTCGCGGCGAACCGCACGGGCGCGCAAATCTCCGGCGCGGAAATCCGGCGCGATTGCTGACTGCTCTCGCGCGCAATCCTGATCCAGCGCTCCCGCCGTTTTTCCGCCGCCGTGAACAACCCCTTTTCCGTACGAGTTGTCTCCACCGGCACGATGCGCGCGACGCCCAATTCCGTTGCCTTCTCGATGATCCACTCGAAGCGGTCGAACTTGATCAGAGCCGCGCATAACGTGATTTCGACGGGCGCCGCCGCGGCCGCCAGCGGCTCCAACACGCGAAACACCACGCGCGGACCGCGCGCCTCCACCACTTCGGCGACATACGCCGAGCGGTTGTCGCTGATTTCAAAAATCTGCCCCGCTTCCACGCGCAGCACGCGGGTCAGGTGCCTGGCATCGTCACCCGCCAGTTCCGCCATGCCGCCCGAAATTCGGTCCACGAAAAAACGCCGTCGAGCCATCAGGTCAAACCCTTGTCCATGATCCGGCCTCCGGGCGTATACTCAAAACCGGGTGCACGAATGAGCTTCTTCTCCAAACAGTTTATCGACGTCGTTGAGTGGACGGAAACGAACGATTCCGTCCTGGCCTGGCGCTTCCCCTTCGAGGATCACGAGATCCAGAACGGAGCGCGCCTGACCGTCCGCGATTCGCAACTCGCCGTCTTCGTTAACGAGGGCCGGATTGCGGACGCTTTCGGCCCCGGCCTGTACACCCTCAGCACGAATACTCTTCCGCTCCTCACCAATCTTCTGAATTGGGACAAGGCCTTCAAATCGCCCTTCAAAAGCGACGTTTACTTCTTCTCGTCGCGTCTGCGCATCGATCAGAAATGGGGCACCGCCACGCCGCTGACCATCCGCGATCGCGAGTTCGGAGCCGTCCGCATCCGCGCCTACGGCATCTTCGCGTATCGCATAGCCGATCCGCGCATCTTTTACGAAAAGATCAGCGGCTCGCGTAGCGCCTACCTGGTGGCCGATCTCGAAGGGCAGCTCCGCAACACCATCGTCGGCCGCATGACCAGCGCGTTCGGCAACGCCAACGTGAATTTCATCGATATGGCGGCCAGCCAGCTTCAGCTTTCGCAAACGATGATCGCGGACCTGCGGCCCGTGTTTGCCGACCTCGGCTTGTTCCTCGACAGCTTCACCGTCGAGAGCATCTCGCTGCCCGAGGAACTGCAAAAAATGCTGGATCAGCGCATCGGCATGAACATGCTCGGCGACATGAATCGATACACGCAGTTCCAGGTAGCGCAGTCGATGCCGATCGCCGCCGCTAACGAAGGCGGAGGAGCGGGACTCGGAGCGGGCTTGGGCGCCGGGATGGCCATGGCGCAGCAGATGATGAACGCCATGCAGCCCACGTCACCGCAACAGCCTCCCCCGCCGCCTCAGGCGCCCGCGCAGCAAGGTCCGCCGCCCGGAGAGCCGCCAGCGCCCGCGGGAGGAGCAGCCGGAGGAGCCGCCACAAAGTTCTGTCTCAACTGCGGCCAAAAAATCCCCAAGCCCGCCCGCTTCTGCCCCGAATGCGGAGGAACCCAGTAACGACCGGGCTCCAGCCCGGTCGCTAATCAGTTTTTTAAGTTTGCGAGTTTGGCCATGGGATTCCCCACTAAAGTGCAGCTCATCAAACGCCAAGCCAGCGAGCAGTGGTATGTCAACTTCCCCGCTGCTCTCGCTCAGGCGTTAGAGTTCTCTCGCGGTGAAACCGTCGAATGGACCATTGAGGACAACAGCCTTCTCGCCCTCCGCCGCCTCCACCCGCCTCCCGGCCTCTTGAAGAAAACTCCAGCGGCATCGGCTCCTCACTCCCCGAACTCAGGGCAGCCTGCGTCGCCGGATTCGCCGGGCAGCGTGCCGCCGTCCGAGCCGAAGCCCACGCCTTGATCCCGCGATCGCCGAGCGGGCCGGAGCCCGGTCGTTACCACTGAGTCGCCGTAGCGTTGGACCACCGGGTCATGTTCCGCGACTCGCCTTCGATCCGCTCGAACACAGACTGAATCCCCACGCGCCCCGGACCGGTTAACCGCAGCCACAAATAGCGGTTGCCCCACGATCCCCACATGGAATACAGAGCCCCGGGCTGCTCGAAATGCAGGTGCATATCCACGCTCGGGTCTTTGAAGACCAAGGCCGTTGGCTTCACCAGAATGCTCTGCCCGTGAGCCAGGGTCCGGGTGAAGATATTCCCTGCGGCATGCAACAGCAAGAGCCCCGGGCTGTTGCTGGTGAACCTGTCCATAAACCTGCCGATCGGGTAATGTACCTCGGTGTCTTTATCGTTGCGCGTCTCAAACCAGACGTTGGTGTCGAACCAGTCGTACGCCACGTTGGAGGTCGCGGCCAGAAGCATATGCTCCCGCACGTCTACCGACTGCCCCGGCTGAACGGTGAACGGGATCAACTCTCCCGGCGCATCCTTCGAAAACGCAATGTGCCCCGGACCCGCTGCCTGCGTCATGATCAGCGGCAGCCCCGCGAACATCCGCGTCCATCCACCGCGTAACGACATCGTGCTCACGGTGACCTGTGTATCCTTCCACAGCAGCACGTGATGCGTGAAGTACACGCTGTCGCCCGCCGCGAGCTTCATGTCCGCGACCGGAACATAGGTGCCTTCGATCTGGCAGGATGAGTTGCCGATCTGCAGCTTCGCCATGTCCTTGCGCGCCGGCAACTGAGTCCACCCGCTGGCCGCTTTCATCGCCGGAAGCCCGAGGGTCGCGCCGCATTTCGGACACGAACCTTGCGAGACATCCACCGCCGCGCCGCACCACGGGCACACACCCGGCGCTGCCGTAATTACCGGCGCCGGCTGCGATCGCACCGGCGGTGGCATACCCGGCGGCGGCATACTCGGCGGAGGCGCGTTCGGCGGAGGCGCACTCGGCGCCGGCGCCGAAGCTGCCGTTTGCGCAGGCTCATGGCGCACCGGATGCCCGCAGGTCCGGCAGAAATTCTGGTCGGGCGAAAGCTGTGTACCGCACCCTATGCAAAACATATCGGCTACTCGGTGTGATGATGCACGTACATCGATTGGATCCCGACGCGGCCCGGCCCGGTCATTTTCGCCAGGCTCATGTTCGTTCCGCCGAAGAATCCCGACCCCAGGCGTTGAAACTCCACATCCATCGTCACCGACGCATCCTTGTAGAGGAAGGCGCCCGGTTCAACCATGATGCTTTCGCCCGCCGCCAGCCGGCGCTCGAATACGTTGCCGTATCCATGCAAAATCAGCAGCCCCGGCGCGCCGGTGGTCACGAACCGGTCCATGTACATTCCCTGTCCGCCGAACAGAATGTTGCACAGGCCTTTGACGCGCACGAACGAATAGCCGATCTGGTGCGACGAGAGCAGAAACGCATGCTCCCGGACGTCCAACTCCATGCCGGGATGCAGCGGCAGCACCACCAGCTCGCCCGTGGCGTCACGCGAGAACGCGATGCGGCCCGGTCCCTGCGCCACCGTGATGATGAAGGGCATTCCGGCGAAGGCGCGCTTGAACCCGCCGGAGAGCTGCATCACGCTCATCGCAACCTGCTCTTCTTTCCACAGCATCACGTGATGCTCGAAGAACACGGCATCGCCCGAGCCGAGGTTGATTTCCGCCGCGGGCACAATCTCGCCTTCCACCTGGCACGTGCTCGCGTTGAAGTGGATCTCCGTCATGTCGCGAATCCGCGGCGCCTCGCGCCACCCCGATTCGCTCACCAGGTTGCGTATGTCCAGCGGAGCTCCGCAGGCGCGGCACGCCAGCGCGGATTTTTCGTTCATGCTCTGGCACCACTGGCACTGAATTCGTTCAAAAGGCTCAGCCGCGGGAGTCATCGCCTGCGATTATATCCCCACAAGTCCACCGTTTGCGCGCTCATAATGTTACTTTCAACCCTATGATCGCCCTGCTCCGCGGAACACTTTTGGAAAAGCACCCGAATCAAGCCATCGTGGAAACCGGAGGAGTAGGCTATGATGTCGCCATTCCCGTTTCGACCTTCACCAACCTTCCCGACCCCGGCGCGGAAGTCCGCCTCCGCATACACACCCACGTACGTGAAGACGCGCTCTCGCTCTATGGCTTTCTGACGCAAGACGAAAAAGCGCTCTTCGAAAAACTGATCGGTGTCAGCGGCATCGGACCCACGCTGGCCGTGAAAATTCTCTCCGGACTCGCCGCCACGGATCTCATCTTCGCCATTCGCAAAGGCGAAGTCGACCGCCTCGTGCGCGTTCCCGGAGTCGGCAAGAAAACCGCCGAGCGCATCGTCCTGGAGCTGCGCGACAAGCTTCCCGCGCCCGCCGGCGAAGAGCCCGCCGAACCCGCATCCGCCGCGCTCAGCGCCGAGGAGCAGGACGTGCTCAGCGCCCTGCTGAATCTCGGCTGCGGCCGTCCCCAGGCCGAACAGGCCGTTCGCAAAGCCAAAGCCGCCGGAGCTCCCGCCGGATTCGAGCCGCTCTTCCGGCGCGCGCTCGAACTCGTGCGTTAATCTGGAGCTTCATGCCAGACCGGCAACTCATTTCCGGCGCGCCGCAGCCCGAAGACCTGCAATTCGAAACGGGCCTCCGCCCGCGCAAACTGGCCGATTTCACGGGGCAAACCAAGCTCAAGGAGAACCTCGACATCGCCATCAAGGCCGCGCGGATGCGCAACGAAGCCATGGACCATGTGCTGCTCTACGGTCCGCCCGGCCTCGGCAAAACCACCCTCGCCTCCATCATCGCCGAGGAACTCGAAGTCGGCTTCACCACCACTAGCGGGCCCGTCCTGCAAAAGAAACTCGACCTCACCGGCATCCTCAGCAACATCCGCGCGCGCCAGGTCTTTTTCATCGACGAAGTGCACCGCCTGCTTCCTGACGTGGAGGAAATGCTCTATTCGGCGCTGGAAGATTTCCGCGTCGATATTCTGGTCGGCGTCGGACCGGGCGCGCGCACCCACTCTTTGCCGATGCCCAAGTTCACGGCGATCGGAGCCACCACGCGGCAAGGCCTGGTGAGCGCGCCGCTGCGGGGCCGCTTCGGCCTCGTCCTCCGCCTCGACCCCTACGAAACTCCGGAGCTCCAGGCGATTGTGAAACGCTCGGCCGCCATTCTCGCAGTGAGCATTGAGGACGCCGCCGCCGAGGAGATCGCACGCCGCTGCCGCGGCACACCGCGTATCGCCAACCGCCTGCTGCGCCGTGTTCGCGACTACGCGCAGGTCCGCGCCGACGGACGCATTACGCAGGGTGTCGCCCAGACCGCGCTGAATCTGCTCGATGTGGACCGCTATGGACTCGACGAGATCGACCGCAAAGTGATGATGACCATTCTCGAGAAGTACGCAGGTGGCCCCGTCGGAGTGAACACCATCGCGGCTTCCATCGGCGAGGAACCGGGCACCATCGAGGAAGTGTACGAGCCCTACCTCATCCAGCTCGGCTTCCTCAACCGGACGCCCCGCGGCCGCACCGCGACCGAACGGGCTTACGATTACTTCGACGTGAAGCCCAAATACCGGATCGGTCAGCCGCCGCTTTTTTAGCTATGGCGAAAGTGTACCTGAGTTTGGGAAGCAACTTAGGCGATCGTCAAGCCAACTTACAGGCGGCGATCGACCGTTTCCCCGCGGCCGGGATTCAACTGCTTCGAGTCTCGCCTGTCTATGAAACCGAACCGGTCGATTACCTCGACCAGCCCAGCTTTCTCAACTTAGTCGTAGAGGTAGAAACCGAACTCGCGCCGTGTGACTTACTAAGTCAAACTACCGCGATTGAAAAGGAGTTAGGCCGTGTGCGGAACATCCCGAAAGGTCCGCGCACGATAGATATCGATATCCTGTTCTATGACGAAGCAGTTATCGAGACGCCGACGCTGACCATACCGCATCCGCGCCTGGCCGAGCGCCGCTTTGTCTTAGTCCCGCTGAATGACTTGGAACCAAACCTCCGCCATCCAGTTACAAAACAAACCGTGCAGGAACTGCTGTCAATTGCGCCGCCACAAAAGGTGGCCAAGCACGGTCCGTGATGCAACGTCGAAACCGCCGCCTTCCGGCTGCCGTTCTCGCCGCACTCCATTCGCCTTTCGATGCACCGTTTACCGCTCCCTCACGGTCACGGCTCCGTTAGCAGAATCAAGTACATACGGAGCCGTGACCGTAAGGGAGCGGTAATAGGTGCCGGGAATGCGAGCGCATTTGAGGGCGTCAAAAAAGCAATTCGATATTTTTTCACAATCCCGTGAGGGAGCGGTAAAAGGTGCCCTCAAGACAGATGCATTGCGCTCAGATGAACATCTCTTCGTCCTGAGTCGCCGTATTCACAGGCGACTTACGCCCTTTCACCAACGTCGAAACGGCCGCCGAGACGCCCGCCGCAATCCCGTTCACTTCCCGTACGGGACGCAGCACCGCCCGCTTCACGTTCTCGCCGACCTCTTCCACCTTCTCGACGGTATTCTCCACCGAGTTATCGATCTGCGCAAGCCGTTCCCGCGCGCGATCTCCCGCGTCGGCAATCAAATCGCCCAACCGCTCCACCTGCTCGCGCCCGGACTTGGCAATCTCGCTCACCTGATGACCGATCTGCGTCACCTGATCGCCGATCTCCGCCACTTTCGGCCGCGTCTCCGCCACCAGAGCTTCCGTGTTCGCCAGAATCGCCTTCACCGCCGGGCGGTTCTCCTCGAGCATCCGATCCACGCTGCCGATCGTCATGCCCGCCTTCTCCACCGCCGGTCCCGCCTTGTCGATCACCGGCCCTGCTTTCTGCATCAACACTTCGGCGCGATCCAGAAGGGGATGAATCTTCTCGGTCAGCGGTTCGACCTTTCCGATGAGAGGATCCACCCGATCCATGAGCGACGCGGTCTTATTCTGCATCTTTCGCGCGATGCGATACAGCGCAAACATGACCCCGGCCTGCACCAGAAACGCCAGGCAGGCCAGCGCCACCGCGATTGCTACAAAGATGCGAAAAACGTCGTCAGGCATACGAGCGAATCCCTCCCCGGACGATACTCACCTACCGGTCTTACGATCTACCTTCTGACGGCGCCGGCGGTTGGCCTACCGTGTCGCGATACGCCTGCCGGCCCGCTTCCATCGCGTCCGTAAGGTTGTCACGCTGCCGGTTCACGACGTCGCGGCCCTTGTCCACCCACTCCGAAGCCGTCTGCTTCAAATCACCACTGCGCTGCCGGATAAAATCGCCACTCTCTCCAGCTTTGTCTTTGATCATCTGGCGCGTTTCCGATCCGGATTTCGGGGCGAACAACATTCCGATGCCCACGCCCACGCCCAGCCCCAACAAAAAGCTGGAAAGCCCGTTCTTGTCCATTCGTCTGCCTCCTTGAATAAGCGCTGCTACATCGACGGAAAAGCCGTCGGCTTCGCCATTTACAGTATACTCCCCGTAGGATCATGAACCAACGAAAAGCCCGTCCGCTGGATGCCGATGCCTTGTGGTCGTTCGCACTGAAAACACTAGGCCGCCGTGCGCATTCTACCGGCGAGCTCCGCGACAAACTCCGGCAGCGGGCAGACAAGCTCGGCGATGTGGAAGACGTCCTCCATCGCCTCAAGGATTGCGGCTATTTGAGCGACCAGCGCTTCGCCGAATCTTTCGCCGCCGCCCGCCTCGCCAACGAACGCTTCGGGAAAACGCGGGTGATTCAGGATCTCCGCCAGCACCGCGTCGCGCCCAATCTCGCGGAAACGTCCGTCCGCAAAGTCTACGAAGACGTGGACGAACAGGCGCTCATCGAAGAATGGATCCGCCGCAAATACCGGAGCGCCGATCGGGAAACTCTCTTCCACGAAGAGAAGGACTTAGCCGCGGCCTACCGCCGCCTGACCCGAGCCGGTTTCCGCTCCGGTCAAATCATCCAAGCCCTCAAGAAATTCGCGAAAGACCCTGACTTACTCGACGCCTTCGAGCCCCCCGAAGAACCGCTAGCTGAGGAATAATTCAACGGTTCACCCCGTTGACGCGCATGATATTCTAATAACGGAATCGCGGAAGGTATGCACTCCCGCGACTCCTGGCTAACTACCGGCCGTTACGGAACCGGATGTTAACCACGATGCGGACAATGATTTTGATCGCTGCCCGCAGAGGGGTAACCGTCATGGGCTACCTCCTTTCTAGCTACGACCGGTTGGCCCCGCGGGAAACCGCGGGGCTCGTGTTCGGTCGAAGCCCAAGTGCTTCTTCCTTACACGCCACACTGTCCGACGCGCTAGAACGGATATATTAGCACCTGTTTGTCTTTTAGCCGCGTTGATCTACGTTCATCAGCGTCCCCTAATCCTAGGGCGCCCTACTTAGCCTCAATCCCCAGCTTCCGCATCTTCGCCTGAAGCGTAGTCCGCTTCATCCCCAACAACGCCGCCGCCCCTCGCTCTCCCCCGACCTTCCCGCCAGCCTCGCGCAGCGCCTTCAAAATAGCCTCCCGCTCGGCATCCTCCAACGTCACCGCCGGCCCGCCCGCCGCCGGCGCGCTCACCGGACCCGCCTTCCGCAACTCCTGCACCGGAGCCTGCAAGCTTGCCCCTGGCGTCAGAATCACCGCCCGCTCCACGAAATTCTGGAGCTCGCGAATATTCCCCGGCCAGTCATAGCGCGTCATCGCCTCCATCGCCTCCGACGGAATATTGCCGATCCGCTTGTTCATCCGGCGCGCGCTCTGCTGTACGAAATACCGGACCAGCAGCGGGATGTCTTCGCGACGCTCGCGCAACGCAGGCACGGTCACGGGAAACACGTTCAGCCGGTAATACAGATCCGCCCGAAATTCGCGAGCCTCTACCAGCGTCCCCAAATCCCGATTCGTCGCCGCGATCAGTCTCGCGTCCGTCTTCAGCGTCCGCGAACTCCCCAGCCGCTCGAACTCGCGTTCCTGTAGCACTCTTAGCAGCTTGGTCTGCAACTCCAGCGGAATCTCGCCCACTTCGTCCAGAAAAATGCTGCCGTGATTCGCCAGTTCGAAGCGTCCGATCCGCTGTGCGATCGCCCCCGTGAACGCGCCCTTCTCGTGGCCGAACATCTCGCTCTCCAGCAGCCCTGTCGGAATCGCCGCGCAATTCAGTTTTACGAACGTCCCCTGCTTGCGTCCGCTCAACTCGTGAATGGCCCGCGCGATCAATTCCTTTCCCGTGCCGGTCTCCCCATAAATCAACACCGTCGCATCGGTCGGAGCCACCGTCGCCACCTGCTCCAGAATGGCCTTCAGCGCGCGGCTGTCGCCCACGATGTCTTCGAACCGGTTGTCCGTGCGGATCTCGCCCTCGAGATATACCTTCTCCTCCTCCAGCCGCGCGTTCAACTCCTCCACCCGCTTGTACGACAGCGCATTTTGCAGCGCGATCGAGATTTGCCCGGCCACCTGCGTGAAGAACGGCACGTCGTCCGCCGCGAAAAAGTCCTCCCGCCGCGATCCCAAATTCAGCGACCCCAAGTTTCCGCTCGGAGCCAGCAGCGGGATACAGCAGATGCTGCGGATGTCCTCGCGTTCGAACAAGTCCGCCGTCCCCGGAGAAATTTCCCGCACCTCCTGCCGGTTGAACACGCGGCCCTCGCGCTGCTGAAACACGAACCCGGCGAGCGAACTGTGTAGCGGCACCACCGCGTCCTCCTGAATCGCGCCCGAGCCTTCCGGAAAATCCAAAACCTGCAACCGCATCGCGCCGCTTTCGGCGTCGTAAATCAGCAGGCTCACGTAATCCAACCCGAAGCTGCGCCGCAGCGACGCGGAAATCGCCTGAAACAGGCTCTTGCTCGCCAGGCACCCCACCACCGCGTTATTGATCTCCAGCAGCGCGCGCAGCCGGTCCCGCTCGCGGGCAAGCTGCGTCTCATATTCCCGCGCCGACTCCGAATTCAACGCGTTGTCCACCGCCACTGCCACTTGGCGCGCCACATGCCGCATGAACTCGACATCCTCCGCCGAATACGCGCTCGCCTCCATCGACCCGAAATTCAAACCGCCCAAATCGCGCTGCGCGGTAGACAGCGGCAGCGAACAGAACGAATGAATCCCATGCCTGCCGGCCACGTCGCGCAGGCGGGGATACCGTTCGTCCACCATAATGTCCGCGGAGTAAAAAGGCTCCCTCGTCTTCAGCGTTTCGCTCGTGGGTGTTTCGCCCAACGGGCTTTCAATCGTGAGCGCACCATTCAGCGGCTGATCCGTTTCCAGAACATGCAGCCGCACCACGCCGCGCTCGAAGTCCACCAGCGTCAGGCCGATGAAATCGAAGTGAACCAGCGGCTTTAAACACCGGCTCAACTCCCCGAATAACGTGGCAAGCTGGCGGTGCCTGGCAATGCTCTCCGCCACGTCAAGCAGAGCTTCGTAGCGAGCGCGAGTGGAGTCCTCTTTGGAGATGTCCTTCAGTCTACCGCCCCCTGCCGTACATCAAAACCAAACTCCGCTGCGCAAACGGCAGATATACCAGAATCGCGCAGAACCCGATCGCCATCCCCACACTCACAGAATGAGCCAGCAGAAACGGACTCAGCGACCACACGAGATCCAGAATCAGCAGCCACGGAAACATACGCGCGAACTTCCGCGGCAAGGTTCGCAAATCGAACGCCGCCGCGGCCGCCAGATACAGCCGCACCGGAATCCCGGCCGCCGCCGACCCCGCCACCACCCCCAGCATCACTGCCGGCAACCACAACTGAGCCTCGGCCAGCACATCGTCCACTTCCCGAAGATTCGCCAGCGCCATCAAATAGAAACTCAGATACAAAGCTTGAACCATCAAAAGCAGAATGCGGACCACCTTCCGCGGCGGAGCCGGTAACTCCTCCGGAGTAGACAGAACGCCCGGCCGTCCCGCATCCTCAACTGCCGCCGTCGCAGCCGCAGCCGGCGCCACCCCATCCAGCCGCTCGACCGGAGCCACGAACCGGTAGCCCTTACCCGGCACTGTCTCCACATACCGTGGCCTCGCCGCCGAATCGTTCAGGGCATCCCGTATCTTGTTCACCGCCGTATTCAGCCCGTGATCGAAATCCACGAAAGTGTCGCTGCCCCACAACCGCGTCCGCATCTCCTCGCGCGACACCAACTCGCCCGGCCGCTCCAGCATCATGGTCAGCACCTGAAACGGCTGCGCGTGCAGTTTCACACGAAGTCCGTGCTTCCGCAACTCGCCCTTGCCGGCGTCTGCTTCGTAAACCCCGAACTTGAACAGCATGAAATCACTAGTTTAGACCAGAGCACAACCCGTTCGCGCTCAATCACCTACACAGTGAGATGCGTTCCATCCGCGGTTTGACTCCCAAAGTATTGCCCCGCCGCCGCCGCAAGCTGCACAATCCAAATCGTGAGACCGATTTCTACCTTCGCAGCGCTTCTCTTTGCCCTCCCCGGTGCGGCCGCCCACCTGACTCCGGCAGCCTCGCGCGCCTTCGACGCCTACGTCCAGTCGGCCGAACCCCGCGCCGTTGCCGCCCAACCCGGAGGCGCCCCAGACACCCGCATCGACCCCGTCAACGGCGGCACCTGGTCCGTTCCCGGCGGACTCATCCACCACTGGCGTGGCATCGCCTTCGTCCCCGGAGCGCGCGCCACGGACATGCTCGGCCTCATCCATGACCGCGACCACTTGGAGCGCTACTACGCCCCCGATGTCGTGTACTCCCGCGTCATCGCCCCGAACACAGTCCTCATGCGCTTTAAGAAACAGCGCATCGTCACTGTCGTCATCGACGCCGAATTCCAGACTCGCTCCGCCACCACCGCGCCCGGCCGGGGCTATTCCCTCTCCCGCAGCACGCACGTCTGGCAGGTGGAGAGACCCGGCACTCCCGCCGAGCGCCGCCTCCCTGAGGGCGACGACGATGGCTACCTCTGGCGCCTCAACTCTTACTGGACCTTCCGCGAGACCGCCGGCGGCCTCTTCATCCAGTGCGAAGCCATCTCCCTTACCCGCGACGTTCCTACCGGCTTGGGCTGGTTGCTCAACCCGATCATCCAGACCCTTCCGCGCGCGTCGCTCGAGTTCACGCTGAACGCCACCAGGAGCGCACTCACAACCATAGCCGCCAAGGAGGCACACCAATGACCGCTCAGACGACCACTGAATTCGTCAACGCCCCGCGCATCCATACCGCCATCACCGCCGGCATGGAAAAGCGGCTACTCACCTGGCTCGCCCGCCGGACTCCCGCTTGGCTCGGCCCCGACCATCTCACCGCCCTCGGCTTCCTGGCGCAACTCGCCGCGGGGGCCGCCTATGCCCTCGCCGCTCGCGACCCGCGCGCCCTCCTGCTCGTCAACGTCTGTCTGTTTTTCAACTGGCTCGGCGATAGTCTCGACGGCACGCTCGCCCGCGTCCGAAACCAACAGCGCCCCCGCTACGGCTTCTATGTCGATCACATGGCGGACACGTTCGGCGCTCTCGCGCTCGTCGGCGGACTGGCTTGCTCGGGCTACATTCACTGGCAGATCGCAGCCGGAATGCTGGCGGGCTATTACATCCTGGCCACGGAAAGTTACCTGGCCACTTACACCATCGGCCGCTTCCATCTCTCGCATGGCCTGTTCGGACCCACCGAAATTCGCATTCTCCTCGCGATCGGAAACCTCGTTCTGCTCTTCCGTCCGCACGTCCAGGTCGCCGGACGCCAGTACCTGCTCTTCGATTGCGGCGGCATCGTCGCGCTCATCGGCATGGCTGCGATGGCCGTCATCACCACGGCCCGCCACACCTCGCACCTCTACAAAGAGGAGACTGTCCGGTGACCCGCGCCGTCCGCTTCGCCGCCGTGGGACTCGCCGGAGCTGCGCTGCAACTCGCGCTCTTTCGTACCCTCTGCTACTGCGGAGTGGCGGCCGCCCCCGCCACGGCGCTGGCCGTTGAGCTGGTGATCCTCAACAACTTCTACTGGCACCAGCGAATCACGTGGAAAGATCGCGGCGCGCCCCACCTCCGCAACCGGGCGCGCCGCCTCCTCCGCTTCCACGCCGCCAACGGCCTTGTTTCCCTGGCCGGCAACACTGCTCTGGTCGCGATCCTCACCCAAACCATTTCGCCGCTGCCCGCCGCAGCTGCGGCGATTGCCCTCTGTGCTCCGCTCAACTACCTGCTCGCCGACCGCTGTGTGTTCCTGAACCCGATAAACTGAAAAGGTGAAAGCTCCCCTCGCTGCCCTGACCACCTTGTTGCTGACCGCCGTCGCCGCGGATTTGGCCTTGGTCCAGCCCAAAGACCTGGCCGCTGAACTCGGCCGTTCCTCAAAGCCCGTCATTCTTCAGGTCGGACCCAACGTCCTCTATCGAAGCCACCACATCGCCGGCGCGCTGTACGCCGGACCCGCTTCCAAACAGGAAGGCCTCGATCTGCTCACGGAAGCCGTCAAAGACCTCCCGCGCGACCGTCAAATCGTCATCTACTGCGGCTGCTGCCCCTGGGACCGCTGCCCCAATATCAAACCCGCCGCCGAAGCCCTGGCTAAGCTCGGCTTCACCCACGTGCGGTCCCTCTATATCCCCACGAACTTCAAGACCGATTGGATCGACCGGAACTACCCAGTCGAACCCGCGCGCTGATCCAGTATGTACCGGTCTCCAGACCGGTACAAGGCGTGCGAAGCGCGCCGGTACAGTTTGGCCATTCACCGTAATCTGCGAGCAGTCGCGCGCCGCGCGACCCGACAGGTAGGATTCTTGTCGGCACGAATTCTGAAATCGCCGACGGCCTGCCGCGCACCCGCATGCTCGAGATCAAGCATTCGGAAGCGCGGTTTTCTCGTCATCGTTCGGGCGCAGCATATACAGCGCACGGCTCGAGCCGAACCACAGGCGTCCCTCGCGATCGCGGAATGCCGCCTCGCCGGCGCGTACCGCAAAGTGTCTGATCTCACCGCTTGCCGGGTCCAGCCGGTCGATGCCTCGCCCCGTCGCGGCGTAGATACGCCCGAGTCCGTCTTCCGCGATCGCCGTACCGCTTCGTCGCTTGCCAGTCTCTCGTCCGACGCATAGCTGCGGTAATGAATGTCGTCCGCGTTTGGATTTTCGATGCGTACAAGACCGCCGCGTGTCGTGGTCGCCCACAACCTTCCGGCGTCATCAATGTGAAGCGCGAAAACCGATCCGTCCGGAAATCCCTTCGCGGGCGGCAGCACGAGCATCCGCCCATCCTTGACGCGCCAGGTTCCGCCAGTAGAACCCGATCCAGATATTCCCGCTATGGTCTTCCGCAAACGCGGTGGGCAAGCCGGCAATATCATGAAACCGCTCGAACTCACCCGTTGCTCTATGCCATCGCACCAGGGCATCTTCGTGCCAGATCCCCATCCAGACATCGCCGCGCGAATCCTCGAACAAGCGGAACACGTCCCCGCGCGGCAGCTCGTTGCCGGCTCGACAGATCGCTGTGGGACCGCGTTCGGCAGTTCCGCCGCGCGCTTCACTCCCCTGAAGCAGTACAAGTTGCCGCGGGAGGGAATCCACCATTCGCCGAAGCGATCCTGCATGTGGATCTGCCCCCACCCCAAAAATGCCGGGCTGCGGCGCGGCGGCGGGCGTCACCCGTGCGAAGTGTTCGCCGCTTCGGCAATACAGCTCCGTGCTGGTTTCCTCTCCGATCGCCGTGCACAGTTCGCCCGCGCGATCCTCAAAGATCGATTTCACGTCTCCGAGGTGCAACCCGTCGCCTCCGAAGGACAAAAAGGAATCGCGTGAATCGATTCTCAGCGCGCCGCGAAACGTGCCCAGCCACAGACTGCCGGCGCTGTCTTCGCCGATCGTCGCAGGCAGAATCAATTGCCCGGGGTCGTCATAGGTCGAAACCGCCGCCTCCCCGTTCTTCGTTTCCGTGAGAACGTGCAATCCGCGCCCCGTCGCGACAACCAACTCGCCGTCGCGCCGCAGCAGCAAATCGTTCACCAGGTTCGATGTGAGACCATTCTCCCGCGAGAACACCCGCTCCGCGATTCTCTGCCCGGGCACGGCATTCGCTGCGATGCGATAGAGTCCCTGCTCCGAGCCAAGCCAGAGCCTGCCGTTCCGGTCGGCCGCCAGACAACGCAGACGGCCCGGCGGCACACCTTCCGCCGAACCGAACCATTGCGTCGCGCCGGATGGTGAGACGCGAGCCAATCCCCCATTCAACAGCACCCACACACTGCCGCTGCCATTGAGGTAGAGGCCGCCGGTATCCGGTTCCGAAGCCTGAGGCGGTAGCGGAACCGCCGAGAACGAAAAGCCGGATTGCGATGGAGCAAACCGGAACAGCCCTCGCGCGGTCGCGCACCACAACGAGCGGCCGTCTTTCTGGACCACGCACCGGTTCACATGTGTCAGATTGGCGCCGCCGTTCAGCCCATAGTTCGTGAACAGGGAACCGCCGCGCGCGCTCGCATCCGGATGGAAGAGCGATAACCCCGCCGCCGTCGCGAACCACAATCCATCTTTCGTTTCGATGACGTCGGTAACATCGCGATCCGGAAGCCCGTCCCGTCCCCATAATTCCGGAACTTCAAGCCATCGAAGCGCGAAATCCCTTCGGAGGTCGCAAACCAAAGAAACCCCCGCGAGTCGCTGAAGATGCGATTGATCGAATTGCGAACCAATCCGTCGGCAGTAGAATACAGCCGCATGGCCGGAGTAGCAGCCCCAAAACCCAAGCCGCCAAACTCCCAACGAAGATCGCCCGACCGGCGTTCATCGCAGAATTATATACCGGGGCAGACGTGACGATAGGAACCCTTCCTGTCGTGCCGCGCTTGCGCGGCTAAGCAAAGCGGCCGTTCATCCTCCCCTCACGAAACCGTTTCCTTCCACCCGCGAATGGCGTAAACTCCCTGTATCGCAACAGGACCACAGCCCGGATCTCAGATTCTCCGCTACCGCATCGCGGAACGCCTCGGCGCCGGCGGCATGGGAGTCGTCTGTAAAGCCCTCGACGAAAAGCTCGACCGTTACGTCGCACTCAAATTCCTCTCTCCCGCCATCGCTCACGACGAGATCCTCAAGCGCCGCCTCCTTCAGGAAGCCAAAGCCGCGTCCGCCCTCGATCACCCCAACGTCGGCGCAGTCTATAGCATCGAGGAAACTCCCGAGGGTGAAGTCTTCATCGTCATGGCGTACTACGAGGGCGAAACCCTCAATGCGCGCCTGCAACACGGCCCGATTCCGCTCAGCCTTGCCCTCTTCTTCACCTCGCAAATCCTCCGAGGCCTCGCCGCCGCCCACGCCAAATCCATCGTCCACCGCGACATCAAGCCGTCAAACGTTATCGTCACCCCTGACGGCAACATCAAAATTCTGGACTTCGGCCTCGCCAAAACAGCGGAAAGCGTTCACCTCACCAGTGCGGGCACCACGGTCGGTACCGCCGCCTACATGTCGCCGGAACAGGCCCTCGGCGAGGAAGCCACCGCGCAGTCCGACATCTGGTCGACCGGCATCGTCCTCTATCAGATGCTCTCCGGACACCTGCCCTTCAGCGGACCCTCGCAGATGAGCATGCTCTATCAGATTGCTCACGAGCCGCCGCAGCCTCTCGATCCGTCCATCCCCGATGACGTCCGCCGCATCGTCACGCGCGCTCTGGCCAAGAGCCTCGCGGACCGCTACCAGTCCGCCGCCGAAATGCTGCGCGACCTGCAGGCCGCCATCTCCGGCACTCCCATCGATTCCGAAACCCGCACGCTCGTGCTCGATACCGCCAGCCTCCGCAGCCGCACCGCCGTTACCGCGACAGCGCCCGTGCCCGCGCCGGCGCGCCGCCGCATTCTGCCCATCGCACTCGCAGCCATTCTGGTCGCCGTGGCGATTCCCTCCGCTGCGCGCTTTGTCCGTCCCTTTCTCCCCGCTAAGTGGTTTCCCCCGGCTGTCCGCCACTTAGCCGTGCTCCCCTTTCGCAACATCGGCAACGACCCCGCCGACGCCGCGCTATGCGACGGACTCCAGGAAATCCTCAGCAGCCGCCTCGCGGGCGCGAAAGGCGCGCGCAACACCATCATCGTCGTCCCGGCCGGAGAGATCCGTCGCCGCAACGTCACCTCGGCGAGCGATGCGTGGAAGCAATTCGGCGCCGCTCTGGCGGTGGAAGGTGTAGTGATGCGCTCCGGCCAGGGGCTGCAGATGACCGTCAATCTTGTCGATGCCGAGCATCTCACCACCCTTGACTCCGCCGTGCTCAAGGACCCGGTCGGAGACTTCGCCGCTCTCGCCGATACGGCTACCCAGCACGTTGCCGAGCTCGTCAGCATCCGCACCGGCCCCGCGGGCGCCAACACCACGCCCGCCGCTTCGGAGTCGTACATAAAAGGAACGGGCTATCTCGCGCGCTATGACAAGCCGGGCAACCTCGACAGCGCCATCCGCGAATTTCAGAACGCCATCAGCCAGGACCCGCGCTTTGAGCTCGCCTACGCCGGTCTCGCCGAAGCCAGCCGCCTGAAATTCCGCATCGATAAGGACCCCAAGTGGATCAAGCTCGCGACGGACAACGCCACCCAGGCTATCAATCTCAATAACCAGCTTGCGCCGGCGTATGTCACGCTCGGCCGCCTGCACGACGCTTCGAACAACAGCGATCTGGCGATCCAGGAGCTCACCAAGGCGCTCACTCTCGAGCCGCTGAATTCCGACGCTACTCTCGCGCTCGGCACTGCCTACGATCACGCCGGCCGTCCCCAGGACGCCGAAAAACTCTTCAGGAAGAGCATCGATCTGCGCCCCGAAAATTGGGAGGCTTATAACCGGCTGGCCGCCTTCTACGCCAAAGCCGGACGCTACACCGAAGCCGATGCGCAATATCGCAAGGCGATTCAGTACGCGCCCGATAACTACATCCTCTACATCAACTTCGGCGCAAATCTGCAAAACCTGAATAAGCGCGACGAAGCTCGCAACATGTACCGCAAGTCCATTGAGTTGAATCCCAATTACCCGAGTTACTCCAACCTGGGCGTTCTTGATTTCGAAGACGGGCGGTATGCCGAAGCGGCCGCCAGCTTCGAAAAAGCTCTCAAGCTCAATGACCTCGATTACCACTTGTGGGCCAACCTCGCCGGCGCCTATGAGCACACCACTGGTTGGGACGCCAAAGCCCGCGGCACGTTGCAGCATGCGGCCGACCTTGCCGAAAAAGCCCGCCTGGCCCGTTCCAACGACGTCGCCGTGCTTGCCGACCTCGCCACTTACAATGCCAAGTTAGGCCACCAGGAGCTTGCCCTCACCCACCTTCGGCAGGCCCGCGCGCTTGCGCCGGACGATGTGGACGTCCTCTTCTGGACCTCCGAAGCGTATGAGGAAATGGGACGCCGCGACGATGCTCTCGATGGGCTGCGGCTCGCCTTCGCCAAAGGCCTCGCCGCCGAACGCGTCGACCACGATCCGGAATTCCAGAAACTCCGCTCCGATCCGAGATTTCTTGCATTGCTGCGGAAATAGGTGAATACTATCCGGGCAAGGAGGCACAATTTTGCCAAGCCCAGACGTAACCGTGAACATCGATGCTTCGGGTGACGCCGATAACCCTGGAGTTGCCCCCGACCAGACGATTCAATGGCAGTTGGACAGTGGAGTAGCCGGGCCGTTCGCCGTGGATCTGCCCAACAGCATGTTCCACGACAACCCGGGTTGTGTCACGTTGGATTCGAATAACCCGACCAGCGAAATCTACACCGTGAAGCACGGCGCCGCGGCCGGAAACCACACGTACACGATCACTGCCGGAGACTGTGCGACCAGGGTCAAAGGTGCCGCCACCGGCGCCCAGACCATCACGGTCGATACCAGTGTCGGCCACCAGCGCGCAGCATACAAGTGAAGTTCAACATCGATACTCGGGGCAGGGGAGTGACGCGGCCTTGAGGCCCGCACCACTGTCAGCAGACCAGTTCGCCCAATAGCTGCAGTGCTTCCCTTGCGTCGCTGGAATGGGGGCGTTCCGGGCGCGCCAGAATGCGGTGGGCCAGCGCCCGCCATACCGCCTCCCGTTGATCGAAGCAGGTTAGGCCGGTGAGCCATTGATTCCAGTGCGGCAACGATGAGAACCAGGTGGATAGCACATTCCTCGCTCGAGACTCTTCCTCCTTGACCCAGTTGGCAAGATCCTTCAGCCATGGCCCACGATCCTCGCCGCGCTCCAGGTGCGCGGCCAATATCAAGATGGCGAAGGCAAGAAACGCGGCATCAGGATCCGCTCCTGGATAGGCCAGGAAGCGCCACGCGAGCACACTTGCGGCGGCGCCCGCCACAGGTTGCCCCAGTTCAATTGCACTTGAGGTCAACTGCGCCAGCGTGTTGCATTCGCCCTCGCACAAATCGCGGCGGGTCGGCGCAAATCGCACCATGGCAGTGCAAGCAAATAGCCTCATCCAGTGGCCGCGTAGTCCTTGTCCGCCCGGACTCCAGGTCGGATCCTCAGGTTCGGACCAGCGGATTAGTTCCAGCACTTCTCGCAGATTGAAATCGTCGGCGGCGACCAGTCCTTGGTTCAGAATAGGCTGCAACAGCGCGTAACACTCGTCGGCCTTCCAGCCGTAATCGGCCTCCGCGACTTCGCGGAGCATGCCTTCATCGATATTCGTCTGCAACAGAGGCGTAAGCGCATTTTCGTCTGGACGCAGCGGCGCCAGAAGTTGTTGCGGAGCGTGAGATCCGAGATGTTCTCGCACGGCTGTCTTCCTGAGACTCAGAGTAGCGCAGCGCGGCAAGCCGCAAACGGATTGGGGCGCCGTTAAGGTGGGTTTGCGGCAGCGCATTAACCACAGAGACGCTGAGAGCGGAGAGAGGGCACAGAGAAAACCGGGATTACCGCTGAGGCGCGAAGGCACGCAGGACTTTGAGGAAGGCACCCGCGCGTGTCGCTGGGCGGTTCGGCAGCGCCTGACGTCGCACGCCGCAAAAAAAGCTCGCAATAGCAATGCGGAGTGAACAGCGGGATCATGGGCGCGCCGGCGGCACCAAATTACCCGCTACGCCGCCGATAGTCCGTGCCCGCGGATCTCCTGCACAAGGGTTTGGATGAGAGGCGTAGCGGCCACGAATTCCACTCCGGCCCCATGCATCTCTTGCAGCACCTGACGCCCGCCCGCGTCCACAAAATCGACATCCGCCAGATCTACCACTGTCCGCCGTCCCTCTGTCGTCGAGGACGCCGTGCGCCAGCATTGCAGCAATTCACCCGACCATAACCCGGCGAGCCGGCCTTCCAACCGGAGAAGCAACTCCCGGGAACTATCGTGAAGGGTAATTTTGAGCATTCCGGGGCAATCTAGCGCAATCGGAATGCCGAATACCAAGGCTAAAGAATCAGTAATATACGAACTGTGCGCGGACTTGCAGGAGAGCCATATGTGCCGACATGCGGGCAGCTTGTCACACTGCGCATGTATTCTGAACACGGGGTAGAAGTGTCAGGTGCGACGCGAGGCCGTCCTCAGCCCGCGCCGGTGTGTCACCCGGCGCCGGTGGCGAAAACCGTGCGCGTTACGCCGTTTTGAAAGAACTAAGTTGTTGAAAACGATGCGAGACGGTTCCGAAAAACCGTGCGCCGCGCACCGTTTTCGCCTGTTACGCCGCCTGAACGGTTTCCACCGGCTGAGGCTCCGGCTCGGCTTCCATCACCGGCGGTTGCTGCGGAATCGCCTGAGCCTTGCAAGCCGGGCAGCAGGTCGCGCAATACCAGCCATGCAGATCCTCCGGCATGTGCAACCGCTGTGGCCAGTTTCCGCATACGTCGCAACAGCCTTTAACCCGCTCCGAGATATGGCAGTTCGGTCTCATGGGGCTGGTCTAAGCATGCTAAGCACCATTATGCCTAAGAAAATGCACATAGCCTGTTTCTTGTAGCAATCAAACAAGTTATTCCTTGCCATAACGCCGAGGTGCGACGCCGCAATTTTTCCCCACCAGTCCCTTTTTATACGCAACCCCGGGTGGTTAATAGCGCCAACTCTTCCCGTCCGCTCCCGCCGGCGCGGTCTTCAGCATCCATTCCTGCATCGCCGGCATCAATCGCTGGATCATCGTCCCGTTCGCTTCCGCCATCGGCATCGGATACCCACCCGTATACCCATGCGGCATCCCCGGACCGAAATCGAACGTCGCCGCCGCGTACGGACCCTTTCCCGGGTCCTTCGTTCCTTCCAAAAACTTCTGCGCCAGATGTACCGCGCGCTCCAGGTAATAAGTGTCCGCCTCTCCGACGGCGAAATGCAGTTTCCCGGCGAGTTTCGGACCCAGCGTCTTCCAATCGCGCTCCATAATGTGGACCAGGTCGTAGCGCTCCCGCCAGTACTCCGCCACCTTATGGTCGATCGCGCCCGTCGCCGGATCCAGAATGAATGCCGGATACCCGTCCTCGCCCACTGGACTGTACACCGCCTGCCAGATATCGAACTGCTCGCCGCTGCGCCCGTGGCTGCCGATGGCCGCTTCGAAGCGAATCGCATCGTCCATGTCGCTGGTGATGGTCCCGCTGCCCTCGCGCATCATCGGAACCGGTACCCGCTTCCACGGCCCTTCGCTCCAAAACGCGTTCTTGTCTTTATAGAGGTCCACCATCGCGTACGCGCGGAAATCGATCGGGTCCGGGCAAAACACCCACGCGCCGTTGAAGAAATCCGGATACAAAACCTGCAGCGCAAGCGCCCGCCATCCGCCCGTCGATCCGCCATACAGCGCCCGCGCCCAGCCCTGTCCGATGCCGCGGAACTGCTTCTCCACGTACGGGTACAACTCCTCGGTCAGTGCATCCCCGTAAGGTCCGACGTTCGCCGAATTCACCGCGTAGGAATCGTCGTAATAAGGGTTGGCGTCCTGCGTGAGCACAATCAGCATGTGCGGCAGCCGGGCGCTCGTCCAGTCCTGATACAGCTTATACGCGTATTCCTGCTGCGCTCCCCCGCGACCGCCGCCGCGCGCCGGAGGCTCCGTCCGAAACCGCGTGAACGTCCGCTCGAAGTGCCCCTGCGCATACAGCACCGGATAACGCGCCTGCGGGTGCGCATCGAATCCTTCGGGCAGCAGAACCACCGCGCCCAAATACATCGGCCGCCCCCAGAATTTGCTCAGCAGCTTGCTCTCGATCTTCACATGCTTGATGTACTGCGTATCGCTCGGCGCCGTCACCGCGGGAATTGTCTTCGTCAACTCTAGCCGCACAGGCGCACTCGCGCCGCCAAGCGTTACCTTGACGCTTTCGCTGTACAGGTTTCCGGGTTTCGAGCTCCAATGCTGCCCTTCGCCCTGATCCATCGGCAACTTCACCGTGTGGCCGTCCGAACGGTGAAATGTCTCGTAGCGATTCAGCACAGCTTGCGCCCAATACTCGCCCGCCGGAACCTCGCCGAGCCGCGACAGCGGATACCCTTGCGCTTTGTTATCGATCACCGCGGATGTAGCCCCGTCCACATCCACGCCGAACATCTGCTGCGTCTCCAGACCTTCGCTGACCGCGGTTCGCGGCTCCCGCGCATTGCTCTTCGCCAGAATCACAATCACGCGACCGTCCGCCGCGCCCGGCCACGACACCTCGATCCGGCTCTGCCCGGTTAACAACCCGCAAAGCGCAACCAATCCAACCAGCAAACGCATTCTCCGAGTCTACCCCGGCGCCGCGTAGCGCGGAGTCTATCGCGTCGAGCAACCCCGCCGCTCCAATCCCTGCCGCATCAAAAACAGATCGTCGTCGCTCCATGGCAGCCCCTCAGTCATCGAATGATAATCCGCCCGCCCCCATTGTGCCTTCATCATCCCCGCTTCCGAATGCCTCGTCACCCCCTGAAGAACGTGCGTGATCTCATGAGCCATCACGTGCGCCAGTACATTCACGTGCTCGCTCGGAGGCACACTGTATTGAATCCGATCCCACAGCAGCACGATGTGAGTTCCATCGAAGGGCAGCGCGTACCCCAGGGCGCCGGGATGCAGATTCGCGGGAGTCTCCATCGAAACACTCATTCGCAGCCCACCTGCCGGACAGTGCGATGCTCCGCGCCAAGCCAGCCGGACCCCGATGCCGGCGAACAACCGCGTCGCCCGCCCGACCGCCTCCACATATTCCAGTTGATTGACGGCATCCGTGCAGATCGTAAGTGTATATGCCGCCGCGGGCCGCACCCGGGCATCCGCCGTCATCACGCCCGCCATCGCCGCTACCGCCGTCAAGGCCGTCAATCGCATATTCCCTCCTCGCCGCCGCCCTGCAGGTGCGGTTCGAAGGAAAAAACTGGCACTCCCCGAAAATATTTTTTTCGTACGCCGCCGTATAGGGTATGGGCAAGAATCGGATTGTTTCCGTATCCCCGGCACCTTTTGCCGCTCCCTCACGGTCACGGCTCCGTATGTACATGATTCAGATACGGAGCCGCGACCGTGAGGAAGCGGTAATAGGTGCATCGAAAGGCGAATGAATCGCGACGACAACAGCAGCCCGTGAGGAAGCGGTAAAAGGTGCATCGAAAGGCGAATGAATCGCGACGACAACAGCAGCCCGTGAGGAAGCGGTAATAGGTGCATCGAAAGGCGAATGAATCGCGACGAGAACGGCAGCCGCATTCTTTCCCAACGCCGTATAATTACGGGAATGCCCGGCGACGCACCGTCCGACACCACCCGGCTGCTGCGCGATTGGGCCAATGGCGACACCGCCGCTCTCAAGGACCTCACGCCGCGCGTCTATCGCGAACTGCGGCGCATCGCCGGCGGCCTCATGCGGAATGAGAGCCCAGGCCGGACGCTACAAGCCACCGCCCTCGTGCACGAGGCGTACCTGAAATTGGTGGACGTGCACAACGTCGATTGGCAAACGCGCGCTCACTTCTACGCCGTCGCCGCTCAGGTGATGCGTCATATCCTGCTCGAAGCCGCGCGCAAGCGTGCCACATCGAAGCGCGGTGGCGACGACCGCCGAATCGAACTCGCCGAAATTCCCGACCTCGCCGCCTCCCGCGATTCTCAGCTCATCGCCCTCGACGACGCGCTGGACCGTCTCGCCGCCATCGATCCGCGCAAAGCACAAATCATCGAGCTTCGTTTCTTCGGAGGGCTCTCCGTCGAAGAGGCCGCCGCCGTTCTGAAGGTGTCTGTCGATACCGTGTTCCGCGATTGGAAGCTCGCGCGTGCATGGCTGATGTGCGAAATCGAAGCAACGCCCAAGGTATAATCGCGCCGTGGACGCGGACCGGTGGCGGAAGATCGAAGACGTCTTTCACGCCGCCAGCGCTCTGCCCCCGCCCGACCGCGCCGCTCTCCTCGATCGCGAATGCGCCGACGACGATGAGGTTCGGCATACGGTCGAGCGCATGCTCCGGCAATCCGCGGAAGGCATTCTCGATGGGGATGCATGGACGGCACCCACCGCCACGATGCGCCCTGCCTCCCACCTCGCTCCTCAAACCCGCATCGGTCCGTACGAAATTGTCTCGCTGCTGGGCGCCGGCGGAATGGGCGAAGTCTACCGCGCCCGCGATACCCGGCTGAACCGTTCCGTTGCCGTGAAGATTCTCCCCGCTCTCTCCGGCGAAGATGCCGCGCAGCGCCGCCGCCTGTTGCGCGAAGCCCGTGCTGCCGCCGCCCTGAATCACCCCGGCATCGTCACCATTCATGACGTGACGTCGGCTGACGGTCTCGACTGCATCGTCATGGAACTCGTCGAAGGCGCCAGCCTGGAGACGCTGATCGGCGAGCGCGGACTGCCGTTCCCCGACGCCCTCTCCTATGCTGTGCAGATCGCCGACGCCCTCGCCGCCGCGCACGCCCAGGGCATCGTTCATCGGGATCTCAAACCCGCGAACGTGATCGTCAACCAGGCCACCGGGAAGCTCAAGATTCTCGATTTCGGAGTGGCCAAACTGCAACGCCCGCCGGGCGCTTCGCCGCAGCTCGCAGAAACCGTCAGCTCCGAAAACGTGATCGCTGGAACCGTGCCATACATGTCGCCCGAGCAAGCTCTCGGGCAGCGCGTCGATGCGCGCAGCGACATCTTCAGCTTCGGCACCGTCCTCTACGAGATGCTGACCGGCCGCCGCCCGTTCACCGGAGTGAATCAGGCGGGTGTTTATTCCGCGATCCTCCGCGCCGAGCCTCGTCCGCCGGGCCAGTTGATCGCGGCGCCGCTGCCCCGCGGCTTGGAGGCGGTTGTTCTCCGTTGTCTCCGCAAAGAACCGGAGCATCGCTTCCAAACCGCGGCCGAGTTGAAGCTTGCTCTGGAAGACATCGCACGCGGTGGCGCCTCGCGCAAACGCCGCTGGCCGCTCGCGGTCGCAGCCGCCGCCGTCGTCGTGGCCGCCGCCGCGGTAGCGCTCTTCCTCTCCCGCCGTCCTGCGCCTTTGCAGCCGGGTTCCCTGACCCAGATCACGTTCGATGGCGGCATCGCCGCGACTCCCGCCATTTCTCCCGATGGCAAGCTTCTCGCCTTTGCGTCCGACCGCGCCGGTGCAGGCAGCATCGATATCTGGATTCGCCAGCTCGCAGGCGGTGGCCTGATCAAGCTGACGTCGCAACCCGGCGTTTCCTACTATCCGCAGTTCTCCGCCGACGGCACCAAGCTTTACTACCTCACCGGCGGCCAATCGATTGTCGAGATGCCCTCTTTCGGCGGCCCCGCGCGCACCATCGTTATCGATGCCGGTCCGTTCTCCCTGGCTGCCAATGGCGAGATCATCTATACACGGTTGACTCCCGGTTACGCCCCTGGACCGATCATGCGCACCAGCACGTCGGGCGCGCCCCCGCGCGAATGGCAGCCTGCCTGCCGGAGCTTCCCGCATCCGGCCATTTCACCCGATGGCACGAAGATTTTCTTCGCCGGACGGTGCGGCACGGTCGCGAACGGTTTCTTTCTGTCGGAAAGCGGCCCTCCGTCCGTCCTCTCCGTACCAGCGCCTGCCGCATCCGCCGCGTTTTCCGGTCCCGCCTGGTACCGGCTGGCAAGCGGGCGGCAAGGGGTCATCTACGCCAGACAGCCGGCCCTGGTGCGCTTCGAACGCGGAGGCGCCACGGACCTGCTCCCATCCACCGATGGCCTTCGATGGCCGGCCGTCAGCCCCGATGGCATCGTGATCTTCTCCCGCGAACAGGAACCCATGGGCGTTTGGAGACTGCCGCTTTCGGCGCGGAGTTCCGATGCTCCGGCTGAATCACTGGAGGAAGGCATCGGACACTTCGCCGCTTCCCGCGACGGCGAAACGTTGATTTACGGACGCCTGACCGCAGGGACATCCGGCGAACTGGTAGTGCGCAATCTCGAAACCCATCAGAACAGAATCTTTGCCGCGCACGACCTGCTCACGGCGTCGGTAGGTTCGCTCTGGCCGCAAATGTCGCCTGATGGAAAGCAGATCGTCTATCGCCTGGTGGGGAAAGACGGAGGCCACTACCTGCTGACCCTAGCCACTGGCGAAGTGAAGCGCATCGCGGCGCCGGATCGCCTGCAGTTGGCCAGCGATTGGTCGCCGGACGGAAAACGAATTCTCGGCGAGTGCCCGCCGCCGAACTTCGGCATCTGCGAACTCGATCCGGCATCCGGAGCGGTCACAACGCTGGCGGCGCACTCCTCGGACCAGCTCCTCTACCCGAGTTGGCGATGGGACGGCCGCGCCGTGGTATTCATGCGCCGCAAACCCGGCGGACTCACGTCCATCTGGGCCGCGCGTGTGATCGATGGCAAAATGGCGCCCGAATCCGAGTGGGTGGAAATTTCGCCGCCGATGACCGATAACGCAAGGCCGCGTTTTGGCAGCGACGGAGCAACCCTTTATTATTTTCTCGGCCGCGCAGGGCAGCAGGTGCCGGCGATGCAAGCGCTCGACCGCGCCACACTGCGCCCTGCGGGCGATCCCATCCCGCTCGCGCGCACCCCAGCCGAGATTACCGGGATCAGCACCGCCGGACCCTACCCTCTCATCGTCGTCACGCGCAAAGGGGTCATCTACAGCGGCAAGGTCACGCGGGGCAACCTCTGGCAAACCCGTCTGAATTAAGTCGGGAATTGCGAGTGTTGACGGTCAGGGGATTGTGAAAAAATCGAGTTGCTTCCGTATTCCCGGCACCGTTTACCGCTCCCTCACGGTCACGGCTCCGTATGTGCTTGATGCTGCTAACGGAGCCGCGACCGTTAGGAAGCGGTAAAAGGTGCATCGAAAGGCGAATGGAGTGCGACGAGAACGGCAGCCGGATTTTTTTTACCGCCCCGTTAGCAAGCGGTAAAAGGTGCATCGAAAGGCGGACGGATCGCGACGAGAACGAGAGCCGGATTTTTTTACCGCCCCGTTAGCAAGCGGTAAAAGGTGCATCGAAAGGCGGACGGATCGCGACGAGAACGGCAGCCGGATTTTTTCACCGCCCCGTTAGGGAGCGGTAAAGGGTGTATGGAAGCGGATGGAGTGCGACGAGAACGGCAGCCGGATGTTTTCACAGTCCCGTTAGCAAGCGGTAAAAGGTGCATCGAAAGGCGAATGAAGTCCGACGAGCACAACAGCCGAACTTTTCACAGCCCCGTGGAGGAGTGGTTAGTGTTTTCTCCCCAAGTAGTAATGAACAGCCGGGGTGACCACCAGTGACAGCACCATCGACGCCAGAATTCCGCCGATCACCGCGATCGCCAGCGGCTGCAGCATCTGGCTGCCCGCGCCCCAGGCTAGCGCCAGCGGAATCATGCCGGCCATCGTTGCCAGCGCGGTCATCATGATCGGACGAAGCCGGCGCTCGCCCGCGTGGATCATGCTCTCTTCCGGCTCCATGCCTTCGGCGCGGAATCGCTGATCCGCATCCAGCAGCAGAATGCCGTTCTTCGCCACGATGCCGATCACCATGATCAATCCCATGAAGGAAGCGAGATTGAACGTGGTCCCTGTCACCAGCAGCGCTAAGAACACACCGGAAGTGGACAGCAGCGCCGACGCGAGCACCGCCACGGGCGCGGCGAAATCGCCGAATTCGAAAAGCAGCACCAGAAACACCAGCACGATCGCCAGCGCCAGCACCACCATCAGGTCTTTGAAGCTCTTCTGCTGGTCTTCATACTGGCCGCCGTACGACACGCGAACGCTCGACGGGATGTGCAGGTTCGCCACCGCCTCCTGCACTTTCTTCATGCCTTCGCCGAGACTCATGCCTTCGAAACGCGCCGTCACCTGGATATCGCGCTGCAGGTTTTCGCGGCGAATCTCCGTCTGCCCCGGCAATTCCTGCATCGTGGTCAGCGCCCCGATGGTCGCCGTTTTCCCGGTGCCGCTCACCAGCAGCGTGTTGCGGATCGCGTCCATCGATGCGCGCGTCTGTTCGGGAAAGCGCACGCGGATCGTGTAGCTGCGGTCGTTCACCACCACCGGCGTCGGCGCAGGCTCGCCCTGCAGCATGGCGCTCGCGTCGAGCTCCACTTCCTGCGGCGTGAAGCCGGCGCGCGCCGTCACCACCGGATCCACCTGGAACGTGGTTGCCGGACCGGAGATCGTGTTTTCGATTCCGTTGAGTATGTCCACCACTCCGGGAATCTTCTTGATGGCATCGGCCACCGCCGGACCCCACTGCTTCAACAGCGCCGGATCTTCGCTGAACAGTTTGATCACCGCAGGCTCCGGCGCGCTCGTCAGATCGCCGATGTTGTCCTGCAGAATCTGTGTGAACTCGATATCCAGCACCGGCTCGGACTTGCGCACTTTGCCGCGAACGTCGTCGATGATCTCTTCGATACCGCGGCTGCGGTCCGCCTTCAGCTTCACCGCGATGTCGCCCGTGTTGGCCTCGGTGACGGCGGCGAGGCCGAGTTGCAGGCCGGTGCGCCGCGACGTGCTTTCCACTTCGGGCACCGTGCGCAGAATCTGCTCGACGTGATTGATCACGCGATTGGTGGTTTCGAGCGAAGCGCCTGCCGGCATGATGTAATCCAGCACGAACGCGCCTTCGTCCATGTGCGGCAGCAGGTCCGTGCCGAGCGCCGTGTAACAGAGGTACGAAGCGCCTATGAGAATCACCGCGAAAAGCCCGAGTAAGACCCGGTGCTCCAGGCTGAAGCGCAGCACGCGCTCGTAAGTACGCATCATTCGCGAAGGGGGATGATCGTGAGCGGCTTCCGTGCGGCGTCCGCGCTTCCGAAGAAAGAAGTGGCTCAGCGTGGGGGTCCACGTCAGCGCCAGCGCGAGGGATGTGAGCAGCGCCACGCCAACGGTAACCGCCAGCGCGCGGAAGAACACGCCGTACACGCCCGAAATGGTGATGAGCGGCAGCAATACCACGATGGGAGTTACTGTCGATCCCACTAACGGCACACGAATTTCGCGTAGCGCGTTGCTGATCGCTTCGCCGCGCGATTGCCCTTCATCGCGATGCAGCACGATATTCTCAACGACAACGATGGCGTCATCGATCACCAGTCCCACGGCCGCCGCCAGTCCGCCCAACGTCATCAGGTTGAAGCTCTCGCCGAGCACTTTCAGCGCGATGAACGTCACCGCGATCGTCGCCGGAATCACCAGGCCCGCGACCAGCGAAGTGCCCCAGTCGCGCAGGAACAGAACCATGATCAGAGAGGCCAGAACCAGCCCCAGCAGGATGGCGTCGCGCACGCTCTTGATGGATTCGGTGACGATCTCGCTCTGGTCGTACCAGGGCTGCAAGTGCGCTCCTTCGGGCAGCGATTTCTGCAGCGTCGCCACTTCCTCATGCATGGCGTCCGCCACCACCACCGTATTGCTATCGGGCTGACGGAACACGTTGAGCAGCACCGCGGGCTTGCCGTTCGCCGTGACGATGGTGTAGACCGGCATCACGGACGGACTTACCGTGCCAAGGTCGCCGATATGCACCGGCGCGCCGTTCGGCGTGGTCTTCACCACGATGTTCTCGATTTCCGGGACGGTCTTCACCTGCCCGCTGAAAAGGCTCAGCACCAGTTGATGCTGCATTTCGATCAGGCCGGGCGAATCGATCATGTTGGTGCGCCCAATGGCGTCCAGAATATTGGGCACCGTGGTGGCGGTCTCGAGCATTTTGCCCGGGTCCGGCTTCACTTCGAATTCAGGAACCTGTCCGCCCTGCACCACAATCGTGGAAACGCCGTTGACGCGGTTCATGCGCGGCTTCAGGGTATAGGTCGCGAGCTCCCATAAGTTCGTAAGCGGAATCGTGTCGCTGGTGAGGCTGTAGCCCATGATCGGGAAGGCTGCGAACGTGAGCCGGTTGGCCGTGATCTTCGCCGTCGCGGGCAGGGAAGTCTGCACGCGCGCCAGCGCCGCGTTCACCAGTTCCAGCGTGCGGTACATGTCCACGTTCCAGTTGAAAAACAGGTCGATTTCCGCCGTGCCGCGGCTGGTGACGCTCCACAAATGATCGAGGCCGGGCACCGAGTTGACAGCTTCTTCGATGGGTCGCGTGGTGGTGACCAGCATCTGATCGATAGGGAACACGCCGTTATCCACGCCGATGACGATGCGCGGGAAATTCGTTTCGGGAAACGCCGCTACGGGAATGCTCAGCGCCAGATAAACTCCCATGGCCACCAGCGTGAGAATCAAAAAGATGATGGGCTTGCCGTGCTGCGCCGTCCAGTGTGTGGGCGGACCGGCGGGCGGCGCGGCGGGCGGAGGCGGCGCCTGGCCGTTTTGAACCGCGACGTCGCTCATTTCTTTGCGCCCTCGGCCGGTTCGGGAGCCTTTTCGTCGTCGTCCTTCTCACCCGGCTGCACAACCCGCACCTTGGCTTTGTCATCCAGACCCACGCCGCCGACCACGATCACCGAATCGCCCGGAGACACGCCGCTGAGAATCTGTACTTTGTCGCCGTCGCGTACGCCGATCTCGACCTTCTTCTGATGCGCGGTGTTGTTCGCCGAAACCGTCATCACGGCGCTGCCTCCCTCTTCGCCGGGCAGAACCGCGGCCGCCGGAACCACCACTGCCTGCGGAATCACCGCGGTCACAATCGTGACGTGCGCACTTGCGCCGGGCTTCAATCGCTCGCCGGTATTATCGGCCTGCACCCAGACCTGCACGGTGGTGCTCGCCGGGTCGGTCGCCGGACTCACCACCGTCACCTTGCCCGGGAGTTCGACGCTTCCATCGGTCAGTTTGATGGTCGCCGCATTTCCCACCTTCACGGTCGCGGCTTCTTTTTGCGCGACGTTGGCGCGCGCCACCACGCGCGACGAATCCACGATTGTGACCATCGGAGTGCCGGCCTGCGCGATGTCGCCCGGGTAAAGCGGACGATCCGCCACTGTGCCTGAAATCAGGGCGCGCACTTCCGTGTAACCGACCTGCGCCTGCGACGCCTGCAATTGCGCCCGCGCCGTTTCGACTGCCGCCCGCGCGCTCTCTACTTGCGTCTGCTTGCCGACGGATTGCAGAGTGCGCAAATGTTCCTGCGCGGTTTGGAGCTGAGCCTTGGCCTGCGCGAGCGCAACCGCGGCGTCGTCCACCAGCTTGCTGGCAAGCGCGCCTTCCTTCAGCAGATTCTGCCGGCTCTCCAGTACTTTGCGCGCGGCGTCGTACTGCTCCTGGAAGCTCTGCACGTCCGTCTGGGCCTTGACGATCGCTTCCGGCACGGTGGCGTCGGCGGTGCTGCGCAGATTGGCTTCCGCCTGGTCCACCTGTCCCTTGCTGGCGGCCGCCGCGGCTACCAGATCGCGATTCTCCAGCGTGGCGAGTAATTGCCCTTGCCTGACGTGATCGCCGCGGTTGACATAGAACTTCGCCACCGGCGCGCTGATCTTCGGCGAGACGTTGCTCTGGTCAATGGGAAACAGCACGGCATCGGCTTCCACCAGGCGCCGCACGGAATCGAACGCCACGGGCTGCACCTGCACCGGAGCGATGGGCTCGGCTTCTTTTTCTTCTTTCTTCGCGCACCCGGGGGCCAGCAGACACGCGGCCAGCGGGATCCATAAATATTTCGACATTGGCTAAAAGTTCCCCGTCAGTGACTGCAAATTCGCCAGCGCCAGGCGATAGCGCTCCACGCCTTCGGCATACGCATTGCGCGCCGCAGCCAGCGTGCTCTGCGCATCCACCACTTCCAGCACGGTGGCTTCGCCCGCCTGGTAGCGCAGCACGGTGAGCCGCAAACTCTCCTGCGAAAGATCCATACTGCGGCGCAGCGACGCCACCTGCGAGGACGCAAGCTGCGCTTCCAGATAAAACGAATTCAGATTGGCCAGAAGCTGGCGCTGGGTGAGACTCAGATCATTGCGCGCCTGCTGCAATTGCAATTCGGCTTGCCGGATCTTGCTGCGCGCCGCTCCCCACGTCCACAGAGGCACGGTCAGTTGCGCCTGCGCGGCGCTGCCGAGATTGTTCAGGTGCTCGGGGTTATAGACGGCGAACTGATTGGCGTTGATGCCGAAGAAGTAGTCGAAGGAAAGGGTCGGCAGCAAGCCCGCGCGCGCCACGGCGATGCCGTTGATCTGCTGCTGCACAACCGCCTGTGCGGCGCGGATATCCGGGTTGTTTTTGGATGCGAGCGCCTGAACATTGGTGAACGCGGGTAAGGCGGGAGCGCTGTCCATATCGTCGATGAGGGTATAGTCCTGGCGGAAATCGGTGAACAGAAAAACGGCGAACCCGATGCGCGCCTTATCGAGCGCGAGTTGCGCGTTCTGCACGTCCCGCAGGCGCTGTTCGAGCTGTATTTGAGCTTTGATCACGTCGGCATGCGCCACTTCGCCGCCGGCTTCCTGCTTCTGCGTGATATCCACCAGGGTTCGAGCTTCGGCGAGACTCTGCTGCGCGTTCACGAGCTCGCGCTGCGCGACCACCACCGCGTAATAGTTGGTGACGGTTGCCGCGATGATGCCGCGAGCGGCAATTTCGGCGCGCGCGCGGGCCACAGCCTCGGCCGCCAGGGCGCGGCGATAATCGGCTCGCTTGCCGGGCGCAAAAATATCGCCATGCACGATGAGCTGATCGTTATACACGTGCGGTCCGTCATTGGAGACGAAAACGCCGCTGGGCGTGCCGTTCGGTTGCGTGTAGATGAACTGGCTGAAGGCGTTCAGCGTGGGCAGCATCGCGGCGCGCGCCTGCACGGTATCTTCGTGGGCGATTTGCGCGGCGATGTTGGCCGAGAGGAGCGCCTGGCCATACTGCCGGACGCGCGCCAGAGCCTGCTCGAAATTCAGAGTGACGGGCGCACCCGGCGGCCCGACCGGTGGAGCATTGGCCGAAACCCCCGGCTGCTGCTCGGTGGGAGCGCCCGGTTGCGGCTGAGCTCCTTGCGGCTGCGGCGCTTTGGGGATCGGCTGGTTCCCCGGCTGAGGAACCGGCGCGGTCTGCTGTGTCCCGCGCGGAGCATTCTGCTGCTGCGCGGGCGGCTGCTGCTGCTGCGCGGGCGGCTGCTGCTGCTGCGCGGGCGGCTGCTGCTGCGGGGGCTGCGCCCAAGCGGAGACAGCCAGAACGAGAGGCAAAAAACGCATCATGGCCAACTACATTATAGGGATAGGCAGATGAAGGATTGCTGAAAGAAGCAAGCGAGCTGGGCTTGCCTGCACGAAGTTCGAAACCACTGTCTTACGGAGCTGTGAAAAAATCCGGCTGTGGTTCTCGTCGCAGCGTGTTCGCCTTGCGATGCACCTTTTACCGCTTCCTTACGGGGTTGTGAAAAAATATCGAATTGCTCTTATGCCGACTTCAAAACGCCTCGGATCCCCGGCACCTTTTACCGCTCCCTCACGGTCACGGCTCCGTATCTAGTTGATTCTGCTAACGGAGCCG
>Ga0134128_10000072_pt1 | contig 141129 bp, 112 predicted proteins | sample KB31754_FD_96462 | JGI IMG/M metagenome (GOLD analysis project Ga0134128, IMG submission 96462) | Terrestrial soil microbial communities with excess Nitrogen fertilizer from Kellogg Biological Station, Michigan, USA - KB3-175-4 | ecosystem: Environmental > Terrestrial > Soil > Unclassified ... | reverse complement strand
GGTAGTCTCGCCGATCACCACGCCCATTCCGTGATCGATGAAGAATCGCCGTCCGATGGTCGCGCCCGGGTGAATCTCGATTCCCGTGAAGAATCGCGTGATCTGCGAAATGAAACGCGGCAGTAGCGGCACGTGCCAACGATAAAGCTTATGGCAAAGGCGGTGGGAAAGTACGGCGTGGAATCCGGGATAGCAAAGGAAGATTTCAAGCGCGCTCTTGGCCGCCGGATCTTCCCGGAAGACGGTATCAATCTGTTCCCGGACAGTGCTGAACATGCGCTTCCGAGCCGCGGGCCGCTTAGTGCGCGCCCACTTCTTCCGGCGCCACCACCGGAGGTTGCACGCCGGCCGGCAGAGGCGCGAGCATATCTTCCTTGCGCTTCACCAGTGTGGCCGTGTTGTAGCTGGCTGCTTCGAAACCATGTCCGTGCGTGATCGCGTCCGTGGGGCAGGCTTCCACGCAATACCCGCAGAATATGCAGCGGTTGTAATCGATGTTGTAAACCTTGGCGTACCGCTCGCCGCCGGAGATGCGCACCTGCGCCGTGTTCTCCGCGGCTTCAATGTAAATGCAGTTGGAAGGGCAATTGGCGGCGCAGAGAAAACACGCCACGCATTTCTCCAGACCGTTCACATCGCGCTGCAGCACGTGTATGCCGCGGAAGCGCTCTTCAAAACGCGGCGGCGCGTCCGGGTAATCGTCGGTCACGGTCGGAGACATCATCTCCTTGAGCGTGACCCCCATCCCTTTCGCGATGGCAGCGGCATTACCCAGAATGTTGAATGTGTTGGCCATGAACTACTTTCATTCTAGCGTGGCTCCGCCCGGGAGCCTAGTTCCGAGACCCTCAACCTGCTTTCCAGGCCGGAACGTTGTCGCGCTCGCCGATCGGCGCCACACCCGCACGCGCGCCCAATTCCTCGATGTCTTTCCGGCTCCAGCCCTGGACAACGCGCGCAATCACGCCGTCCGGTTCCACCAGAAACATCGTCGGCACGCTCGAAATACCGTAGGCATTGCTCACCACGTAGCCAGCGTCCTGGCTGTCCAGCAACATGGGAAAGCCGATGCCGAACTCTTCGGCGAACTCTCTCGTCGGATCCGCATCGTTCTGCGAGATTCCGTAAATTGCGAGACGTCCCGGAGTATGCAGACGTTCGAGATACGGAAATGTCATCTGGCAAACGGGGCAGCTGATTTTGAAAAACGCCAGCAGCGCCGGGCCACCCGAAATCAGATCGCCCAGTCCCTGCGTGCCGCCGCCCAGCCGCTCGAGTTGGAACCCGGGAGCGCGCGTTCCTGCCTCTAACAGAATTCGCCCGTTTCGAACCGCCATACTTTCAGCCTACAACTCTTTCATAAGTTGCTGCGCCGCAATCAGCAGGGGGTCCCAAACAGGCGAGAATGGCGGCGAATACGCCAAATCCAGTTGTTCGAAATCCTCCACGCGCATGCGGTTCTGCAGTACCGCGGCGATCACGTTGATGCGTCCGGCCGCGCCGTCTTCGCCGATCACCGATCCGCCTATCAACCTGCGCGACGTCCGGTCGGCGATCAACTCGACCGTGGTCGGCACGCCGAGGAAATACTTCGGCTTCGAATTGGCTTCGATCCGCGCGGACACGGGAGAAAAGCCCTCCGCCTTCGCCTCGCTCTGCGACAGTCCGGTGGCGGCAAACCCCATGCCGAAGATGCTGACGATCGAGGTCCCGGCGATGCCCGCGAATCGCTCTCGTCCGCCCGCGGCATTCGCGCCTGCCACGCGGCCCGTCTTGTTCGCTGTCGTGCCGAGCGGAATGTACGCCGGCCGGCCGGTGACGATGTGATTCACTTCGGCGCAATCGCCCGCCGCGTAGATGCCGCGCACCGACGTTTCCATGCGGTCGTCGGTGCGGACCGCGCCGGTGCGCCCGATCTCCACACCCGCCTCCGCCGCCAGCTCCACGTTCGGTTTGAACCCGGCCGAGAGCACTACCATGTCGCAGGAAATGCCCGCGACCGAATCGGGCTCGATGCTGTTCACCGCCGCCTCGCAACGCACGTCCACGCGATGCCGCTCGAGCTGCTTGCGCACCATGGAAGTGAAGTGTTCGTCGTCACGCAACAGCAAATGCTTGCCGCGTTCCAGGACCGTGACTGCGACGGCGTTCCGCCGCAGCGCGTCCGCCGCTTCCAGGCCGATGTATCCGCCGCCGATCACCACCGCCCGGCGCGGCTTGCGCTCGCGAATAAAATTGCGCATGCGCGCGGCATCGTCCAGCGTGTGCAGCGTGAAGACGTGCGGCTGCGACGCTCCGGCGATGCCCGCACTGTCGCAGCGAGCCCCGGTCGCGAAAACCAGCCGCTCATAACGCACGCGCTCGCCGGATTCGAGTTGCACTTCGCGCCGCGCGTGCGAAACGGAAACTACCCGCGCGCCGGTGCGCACCTCGATGTTGCGCTCTTTACGAAAATACTCGGGAGTGTAAACGATGAGCTGCGACGCTTCGCGGACGCGGCCTTCCACGAAATAAGGCAGTCCACAGGCGCCGTAGGAAATCACCGGACCTTTTTCCAGGACGGTGATCGGCAGTCGCGAATCGGTGCGGCGGGCGCGCGCGGCGGCACTCAGCCCCGCGGCAACTCCGCCGATGATCACTAAGGAGTCAGGCAATCCAACAGGATAACAGCGCGCTAGGAATCTTTCTTCATCTGCTTGACGAAGTTTAAGATATCGAAGGACTTAATTTCGCGATCGGGGTAGTAGCTGTTGACCGCGTCCTGTTCATCGTTGAAGATCTCGAAGACGGTGGCGAGCTTGGTCATCACCAGCAGCTCGATATTTCGGCGGTTGAGGTTTTCGAGTTTTACGTTGCCGTTGTTTTTGCGCAGGCTGGTGGCGCAAATCACGAGCGCGCCGAGGCCGGTACTGTCAATGTAATCAACAGCTTGCAGATTTAAGATGATTTGCCGCGCGCCGCTGTCATTGAGTTGCGTGATGGCCTCGCGGAGGGCGCTCGCCTCCGGTCCCACGGTCACCCGGCCCTTCAGGTCGAGGATCATGATGCCTTCGCGTTCCCGCCGCTGGATATCCAAAGCCATGCGCAAGGATTATGGCACAGAAAAAATGGGCAGGGAGCGCATCCCTGCCCATTTTTTCAATTTAGACATGTCTAAGACAGGTTTAAGACCTCCGGTTTAGCGGCGGCGCGAAGCCAAACTGCGCAACTTCAAACCGGCGCCGCTCAGGAGCGATCCGCCAAACAACATGCCGAGCCATCCGGCTGCGGTGTTCGGCATTTCGCGATTCGCCGAGCCATTGTTGTTGTAGCTGTCGCTATTGGTGCCGACCGCGCCCGCGGTTCCAGTTCCGGTTGCCGCGCCCATGGTTGCCGCGCCGGTCGTAGTTCCGTTGTTGGTCGTGTTGTTGTGGTAGCGATTTCCTTTTACCGACTGGCGTCCCGTAGTGGTGTTGTAGCCGTTGCTCGTCTGCTGTCCGACGGTGGCGCCGCTGGTGGTCGTCGTGCCGTTCCACTGGCCCGCGGTGCCTTGCGACGTCGCGGCGCCGTTGGTGGTCTGCTGGCCGGTGGTGGTGTTGCTATTGGTATTGTTCTTGTTCTGGTTGGAGTTGTAGTAGCCGTTGTTGCTCGCGCCGCTGCTGACTCCCGTGGTGGTGTTGTAGCCGTTGCTGGTTGGCTGTCCCTGACCCGTCACCGGAGTAGTTGCAGCTCCCATCGTGGTCCCGTTGCCGGTCGTGGTCCCGTTGTTGTAAGTACCGTTGTTATTGTTATTGGTACCGTTCCGCTGTCCGGCCGTGCTCTGCGGCATCGTGCTCTGGCCGGTAGTGGTCCCGTTAGTTGTGGTGGTTCCGTTGTTATTGTTATTGGAACCGTTCATCTGACCCGCGGTTGTCTGGCTCGTAGTAGCGGAGCTGGTTGTGCCGCTATTCGACATGCACGTTCCGTTGGCAATTTGTTGCTGCGTGCAATTCGCCTGATTCTGCGTGCCCCTGGGATTCGTAGTTGTCTGCGCGAGCAGTAGAGCCGGGCTGAATGCGAGTGCGGCGCCGCAAATTAGGGTGTTTAGCTTGGACATTTTCCTCTCCTTTTCGCGGGCAACACGGCCGCCCGCTTTACGCCTATTTGAGGTGCAATGACCGCGCCACTGGGAACTCCCCTACGGATATGAGCTTGTACGGTACGCCACTCTTAGTGGAAGCGCTTCTTGTAATAGAAGTCCAGATCGAACATTCCATAGATATCCCGCTGGGCAACGGCGGAGAACTGCGGATTGATACTCCACTCCACGCGGATCGCTTCGGGATTGCTTTGCGTGACGTCCTGCACATAAGTGAAGGTGAGGTCGCGCGTGATCTGCTGCTGCAACGTAAGGGTTGCCTGCGGCGTGTTGGAAGTACCAACGATTTCCGGATTGATCGACAATTTTGTCACACCGAACAGACGCTGCAACCTTCCGGAGACCGGGTTGGCGACCGCTTGCCCAAGCAATGTAGAAGCGCCTGCCTGCTCGAAACTCTGCTGCGGCGCGGCCGGCTGATTGGCGGCGAGCACCGGGTCCGTGGTGGGAATTTTTCCGGACGCGAGCAAAGAGACGATGTCCTGAAAGCGCATGGGCGGATCGCTGCGATAGCTGAGCTTCATGCGATCCATAGGTCCGCTAACGCTCAGCGAAACATCGATGCCCTGAACCGTGGTTTCGAGATCGATATTCAATACGGGATTGATGCGAGAGGGATCGTAGAACGCAACGGTTCCCTGATCGATGGTGTACTTGGCGCCGAAGAAAACCACTTCGCCTTCGGTGACGGTGACGCGGCCGAGCATGCCGGGATGATCCAGCGTGCCGCGGAGGGTCAGATTGGCATCGGCCTGTAAATTCTGCGTCAAGGTGGTCCGGAACTGGATGCCGGGCGCGGTCTGAATGCGAATGTCGAAGTGCAGGCCGCCGGCGAAACCGGTGCTGGGTCCACTGGCCGAAGGCGGAGTCGCCGCCGACGTGAGCATGGAGCCGATGTCCGAGTGTGAGTGCAGCGCGACATCCTGAATGATCACGTTGCCGCTCACCAGGCTGTTATCGGTGGTGCCGGTGAGCGTGAGGCGTGCCGAGGCTTCGGTGGTCACGTTGGCGGGCGCTTCGATGTGCACGCGCGTGGCAGTTGCCTGAATGCGGAACTGCATGGGGGTGGAGGCGTAGCTCACCACTCCGCTGACAACCACCTTGCCGCCACCGGTTTCGCCGGTGATGTTCTGAATGAGCGCCTGACTGCCGTTGAAGACGATGGTTCCGTTCGCGTTTGAAAGTCCGTTCGGAAGACTGAGTTCGTTAAACGAGGCGTTCTGAAGCTGGATGCGGCCGTTGACCACCGGATTCGCGGTGGTCCCCGTAACATCGGCATTCAATGTGACCGCGCCTTGCGAATAGATATCGGAGCTGAAGGCTTCCAGCAGTTCCAGGTTCACGTTGCCGGTGGCGCGGAGGTTGACAGCTTGCGGAGCGGCGATATTGGCGGTCCCGCTGAGCGCGAGGTTGGTATATGGACCGGTGATATGGAAATTCTGGACCGTGACAACGTTATGCGCGAGCGCGATGGTAGCAGTGCCGTCATTGTGCAAATTGAAATCGACGCGCGGCTTTTTGCCCGCTGTGGTGGGCGGAATGGAATGAGCTTCAAGGCGCGTCAGTTGCAGCGTGCCGGTGAGCGCATCGGTGTGTTCAACCGGTCCTGAGACGGTGAGTTGCCCGGCTAGTGAAGCATCGAAGGGCTCGGCCGGGTTCGTGCTGATCAACGGCGCAAGGCCCTGGTACGTGAGACCCGAGAAGTTCAATTGCGCGTTTACGGGATAGCCCGCGGTAAGCCTCAGTTCGCCATTCCCGCGAATGTTGGAATGCGCGAGATCGCTATTCAGATTGAAATCCACAGCATTGCCGCGAGTCGAGGCGGTGAGAGTGAGATCGCCAAACTGCGTCTTATTGCGCGAGATGTTGTGAGCGGAAATGTTGGCGTTCAGATTTTGAATGACCGGATCACCATTCTTGTGCAGCGTGGCGGCGCCCTGCGCAACCACCTGCAGAGTGCCGGCGAGTCCGGGCTGCGCCTGCGCGGCCGCATGAATCGTGTTGATGGGAATGGTGTTGCTGCGGACGTCAAAGCGCACCTGGCCATCCTGAAGATCGCCTGCAGGATGATTGAGGGAAGCAGTCGCCTCCAAATAAGACGAGCCAATATCCAGGCGGAAATTGCGCAGGTCGGCGAGCGTGCTGGTGTAATCGATATCGGCGCGCAGCGAATTGAATGGCTGATCGTACGCCGCGCCGTTGGTTACCCGGACGTTGACCGCGGCACGCGGATCCTGCAGGGTTCCGGACACCTGCCCGTTGAGAGCAAGGGTGCCGCGCACCGGCAGATCCCGGTGGCCGGCGATGGCCAGAACGCGATCAACGGGAAGGTTGGAGATCTGCGCGTTCGCGGTGGTCTGATGCGGCGCGGCGATGGCGGACTGTCCGCTCACCTTGATCGTCGAGCCGGCGAAATCGGAATTAATGGCGTAAACGATGTTGTTGCCGGAACTGTTCGCGTTGACGGTGACATCGCCGAGGTTCTTGCCTTCCATCGCGAGGCCATGCACGGCTGCAACCGCATTCAGATTCGAAATCTGAACGTCCGTGCCGGCTTTGGTATCGCGAATGGAGGCAGCGGCATCGGCGTTCAGGTTGAGGATGCCATGCAGACCGGGCCGGTCCTTCACGAGCGACTGAAACTGCGCAAGCTGCACCTGGTTGCTGGCGACGTGCGCAACGAGGTTGCCGTTCTGAAGATCATTGAGCGCGTGACGGTAAGTGGCGGTGAGATCGACGTGCGAGGGTCCGGCGACCAGTTGCAGCGTGGGCACATCGATTTCGGTCGGAGTCATGGCCGCGTGAGCAGTGAGGCGATCGAATGGCTCGCCTTCGATGGCGCCGCCGGCAACGGCGAGATCCGCGTTGCCCTGCGGACTACCGATGGTGCCGTTGATGTGCGCGTCGGCGGTGAGAGTGCCCGTGACAGGCGAAGTGGGCTGTCCCGCGAGGGCCATGATGTCGCGCAGATCGGCATTGCGAATGGTGAGATCGGCACGCAGGGAATTGCTTTTTTCCGGCGACCAGTTGGTGAGCCCGACGCTCGCCGAAAAGTTGGCCTGAAGCGCTCCGCGGTTGAGCACTGCGTTGGTGATGGTGGCTCCATTTTTCGCCGCGGCAACTCCGGCGGTGAAGCTGGTGAAGGGGCGGCCCTCGACGGCAAAATTCGCTGCTGTTACGTTCGCGACGATATGCGGCGCGCTCAGGCTGCCGTTGACGGTAGCGTTTACGGTGAGCTCGCCATTGCGCGCGAAGGTCACCGGAACCACAGCGAGCGGGCGGAAATCGGCGAAATCCCGCGTGGTGAGCTTCACCTGCACCTGCTTGCCGAGCGAGCCGGCGAGATCCAGCGTGGTGTGCGGCAGATTGATGTGAGAGCGGTCCAGCACAATGGAATCGGCGCGCGCGTTGTAGTTCACGCCGAGGTGCCCGGACACGGGAATCCCGCGGCGGCCGGGCACGATGCCGAGGTTGGCACTGGCGACCAGCGTGTTCATGTTTTTGATATTGCCTTCGGCGTTCACCGGACCGGAGACGACGCCGTCATATCCCAGGGAGCGATGCATCGCGAGACGGGCAAGCTGATCGATATCGAAGTGCCGCAGATCGCCGTTCACATGGAACTGCGCCATATCGACGAGCGATGCCGAGCCGGCAAAGTTCCCGCCGAGCGCGCTGAGCCGCATGCCGGTGAGCTCGATGCGGTGCGGGTCCGCCGACACGGCGGAGGCAAGATCGACGCCGGCGAGATGCATTGTGCCTGACCGGAAAGCCACGTTGTGCGCGGCGACGTTCGCGGTCACCAGATAATTATTGTTGGCATCGAGCTTCGCGTTGCCGCCGATCTGTACTTCGCCTTCCGGGCGCTGCGCGAGGCGCATGAGCCTGCCGAGCTCGCCGAGAGCCAGCGATGCATTGAATTGCAGCGATCCGGCTGCGCCCGACGCATCCTTCAGCGTGCCGGACGCTTCGACGTTGGTGTGACCGAGAGCCAGGCGCGCAGTCTGCACCTGTATGCGGTTATCCGCCATGTTTGCGAGCAGATCCACGGTAGCGATGCGCGGGCCATGCACGGTATCGAGCGGCACGGTGAGTCCTGCGGCACGGCGGACTTCATCGAGCGCAATGCTGCCGTTCACGTGCGCCGAAGTGCGTGGATCGATGAGGTGGTCCATGGCTCCGGAGATGACGAGGTGCGATTCCGGCGTGGTCAACTCCGCGTTGGTCAGCGTCACTTTATCTTTTTCGGCAGTGAGGGGAAGTTTCACCGACACGTCTACTGTCTGGTTGTTGCCCGATTTGACATACAGCGGGGCGATATCGATCTCGCCCTTATAGCTCGGGGTGAGCGCGTTGTAGCCGATTTGCGCGCGCAGGTTGGCGCCGCTCACGTTCAGCCGGCTCGGCTGGTTGGCGAAGAGAATACTGCCATTGCGCAGATCAAAGTGGCCGATGGCGAGATCGACGATAGTTTCGAGTCCGGTCTTGTTGCTGCTCTTCGCCTGTATTTTGGGCGCGGGGATGTTGGTGCGGCCGTCCGGAAAGACCATGACGTCCACGGCCGGCGTGTCCACCAGCAGGTAAGCAATATCGACGAAGCCTTTTAAGGGCGAGAGAAGTTTCAGATCCACCTGGACGAGCTTGGCGCTGAGCAGCGGCGGGGCGGTAGGAGGCTCAAGGCCGTGCACCACGAAGCCGCGCACCTGGGCGCGCAAATGGGTCCACTCAAAGTTGAAGGAAGCGATATCGACTTTGCCGCCGGTGGCATCTTCCACGGCGGTGACGATCTTCTCGCGGACCAGATTGCGGAACCAGCTTGTCTGCACGATGATAATGACCGCGAGGAAAAGCAGAACGATGAGGCCGCCGATGGAGCCCGCGACAATGGCCAGTATTTTGCGCGGCCGGCTCATTGAAATGCTCCCTGCTTGAACACCACGCGCGTGGCGGCGCGGGTCTGCTTGAGCCACGAATCGAGCTGCTCGTCAACGGTGCCCGCTGTCGGGTTGCCTTCCTTCTTTACGCGGTTGGCGGTCTGCACGTCTTTCGGAGGAGTGGGCGAGCCGGCGACGGAGCGGTCCGCCGTGCCCTGGGTAGCGATGGGCACGTTCAGGCCGGGCTTGAAGCGCATGTCCGTGAAGCGGAGAACGGACTCCTGCCAGAGCAGGTAGGTTTTCAACTGATCTTCGGTAATTCCGTACTTCTGGAGCGCGGCATGATACTGCGCGATGCTGCGGTAATGCTGCTGCCGGAAGGCGCGCACCAGTTTATCGCCATCGGCGGCGGGCGCGGGCGCGTAGTGGCCCATCGCCATCTCATTGCGGATGAGTTGCTGGTCGACGAGCTTATCGGCGGCATCCCGCCGCGCTTGCGCGCTGACATCCAGCGGATCGCCGTTGACAAACTCGGTGAGCCGCACGGCCTGCAAAACTTCGCTCTCCGTGAAGACGGTGTTGCCGACAACGACGGCGATGCGGTCCACGACGTCCGCGGAAAGCAGCGCGGAGCCGGCGAGTAATAAAGCTGCGATGCGGGGTCCCATTTTAGAATGCCTGTCCAATGTTGAAGAAGAACTGGAAATGTCCGGTGTTTTGGATGGTGGTCTGCGCGCCGCCGAAGAGCAACTGCTGGGCGGTGCCCTTGAGCCCCTGGAACGTGGGCGAATTGAGCGAGTACGCGAGGTCCACCGCGATAGGCCCGAGCGGCGTTTTGTAGCGGACACCGAAGCCGACGGCGTGCACCATGTAATTGAAGTCGGTGATGTCTTTCTGGTGGACGCGGAAGGAGAATGCGCCCATGTTCGAAAAAATGTTGCCGAAATCGTGAAAGAACACGCCCTGCATGTTGGAGCTGAGGAACGGGAAGCGCAGTTCCGTGGAGTGGAAGAACAGCGTGTTGCCGCCGAGCGGGAAACCGGTCACCAAATCGCGCGGGCCGGCCTGGTTTTCGGAAAAACCGCGCATGGAGCTTTCGCCTCCGCCGAAGAAACGCTCGGGAAGCGGCACATAATCCTGGGCCGCGATACCGCCGGTGTTGTACGGATGAAGGATGCCGAACTCGGTGTTGCTGGCCAGAACGAACTGCGTGGCGACGGGATGGTAGTACGAATTGCGCAGCAGCAACCGCGTGAAATTGCGGTTGCCGCCGAATTGATGGGCGGCGAGTCCGGCGTCGAGGCTGTTGTAGAAGCCGCGATGCGCGTCAGTGGGGTCGTCACGCCGGTCCTGCACGATATTGAAGCCGGAATAGCCGACGTGCGAGGGCGCCGAGTACAGCGGAATCAGTAACGGATTGATCTTCAAGGTGCTTTGAAGCACCTGGTCGTGCGTCCACGAATAGCGCCAGAAGAGGGTTGTGGCCTTGCTGAGTTTCTGCGAAACCTGCAATTGTCCCTGCAGCCGCACGGCGGTAAATGTGAGCACGTTGCGGGTGTTGTCATAGAGCGCGGTGATGGAGATGTTGCGGCCATCAACGTTGTGGAATCGCGGCAGCAGATAGCTGAGGGAGCCCAGGCGGTCCAGAGTGGAGTATCTCGCCTTCATCGTGAGACTATGGCCGAGGCCAAACATATTGAGGCGCGAAAGCTGCAGGCTGATGCGCGGCGAAAACCCGGTGGTGCCGGAGGGATTATTCAAGCTGTACTGGCTGCCGCCGATCTGCGCGATCTCCGCACCGAAGCCGACGGCCATGTTATAGCGGTGTCCCTCGACGAAGTGGTAATCGACATACTTCGATTCGGTGTCGCCCTGCTGATTCTGAATGGCCATATCGACGGTGTCGAACACGCCGAGGTCATAGAGACGGCGCTGCATATCGCCCATCACCGTCCAGGAGAGCGGATCGCCGGGCTGCAGCAGCACGTTCGGTTTAATCAGCCGCTGATTGGTGATGTGCAAACCGGCCAGCAGCACATCGCGGACGTACATCGGCTGCCCTTCGGTGACGTCGTAGCGCACCGTCATTTCGTATTCTCCGGGCCCGGGAGTGACGTGCGGCGCCAACGCGGCGTTGGGATAGCCGTCGGACTGATAGCGGCGAATGATGTAATCGCGGTCCATCGCTACGGCGGTTTCGCTAAACGGTTCGCCGGGAATGGACTCCAACTCAGGCTCAATATCGCCTTGCTGGAAGTTGGACATGCCGGCGATGGAAACGGCGGCGACCTTATATTGCGGCCCTTCCTGGATGGCTACTGTGACGGCTACGTTGCCCTTTTTGCCCTTGTAATCGTCGGTGGTTTTGATGTCGACTTTGCAATCGTGAAAACCGTTGTCGTGATAGAGCGCCTGAATGGTTTCGGCGTCTTTGGTGGCAAAGCCGCCGCTGTAGCGGCCGTGACGCATGATCAGGAACCCGGCAGGCTGAATGTACATGCGCTCGCGAATTTCCGGCGTGGTGAAGTAGTGGTTCCCGGTGACGGTCAGCGACACCACTTTGTGGCGCTCGCCGCGGCTGATGTCATATGTAATTTGTTCCAGGTCAGGATTAACTGCCTTTTCCTGAAAGTCCACCTGGACGTCAAAGTAGCCCTGATTCTGGAAATAGTCGCGGAGGTTGCGCGCGCCGTTCACGAGTAAGTCGCGGTTGACAGTTTCCTCGTCGAAGACGGGAACGTATTCCTCGAGCTTGCTCCTCCTGACTTTTGCGCCGCTGGTGGTGATCTTCACTTTGGGGCCGCCGTCGGCCTGTATGTGCTCGCGGACGCGATTTTCGGCGGCAAGATACTCGGGCTTGCTCAGTGTGACCGACGCGGTGAGCCGGTCCTGCTTCTGATACTTGCCGCGGATGTTCCGAACGCCATTCTGGGTGGTGGCCGCGGTGACCTGCTTCCATCTGGAAATGCCGTGATACTTCGCGGCCTTTTCCAGCTTCTGCGCGTCGATCTTGGTATCGCCGGCGACGACCGGCATGGTGTAGCGGGCGCGCTTGCCGGAATCGATCTGGAACGTGATGGCAACCTGCTCGTGAGCGGGGTCGCGCTCGATTACCGGCGTGACGGTGGCGAGGTAGAGGCCGTTGCGCTGCAGGAGATTTTTGATGCCGCGAACGGCGGTATTAACGTCTTCGTCGCTGAAGGGCGTGCCGAGTTCGAGGCGCGAAGCATTGGTGAGCTGGCCGCGATTGGGCGGCAGCTTGATCTTGCCGTGCGTCTCGACGGGACCGACAAACCACTGATCGGTCGTGCGGAAGACGAGCACGAGGCCGGCGCCGGAAGGCTGTGTATCGGCTTCGATATCGGAATACTGACCGGAGCTATAGAGCCGCTTGATGGCGTCGCGGACTTCGTCGAGGCTGAGCGCCGTGCCGGGCTTGAGGCCGATGAGACGATTGAGGTCGGTTTCGGCGACCGGCTGGACGGCGGGTTCGAACTTGATTGCGGCAATGGGCTTGCCTTCGTAAGTGGTGGGACCTGCGAGATCGTCAGCGGCGAATGCGCCGGGAACGAACGCAAGAAGACACACGGAGACCAGACACCGCTGCAGCGCAGGACGCGACGCCATATTGGCGTACATGAATGCAAGTTCGGTGCCCTAGTGTGCCGGATTACGTCCGGGGCGGAGAAAGCGGATGGTTCTTTGCGGTCGGCGGCCGGCGATTGGAGAAAGTTACATGGGGGCCAGTGGGATCGGGATGATGCGACACGGTTCGGGGAGACGGAGGCGCTAGCGGGTCACGGGCGCACGGCGCCTTTTACTGGAAGAAATCCGGCTGTTGTTCTCGTCGCGATCCATCCGCCTTTCGATGCACCTTTTATGTTGTGAAAAAATCCGGCTACCGTTCTCGTCGCACTCCATTCGCTTTTCGATACACCTCTTACCGCTCCCTCACTGTCACGGCTCCGTTAGCAGCATCAACCACATACGGAGCCGTGACCGTTAGGGAGCGGTAAAAGGTGCCGGTGATTCGAGTGCGTTTTCGATGCGGCAAAAAGCAATTCGATATTTTTTCACAACCCCGTAAGGGAGCGGTAGTAGGTGCCGGTGATTCGAGTGCGTTTTCGATGCGGCAAAAAAGCAATTCGATATTTTTTCACAACCCCGTAAGGGAGCGGTAGTAGGTGCCGGGGATCGGAGTGCGTTTTCGATGCGGCAAAAAAGCAATTCGATATTTTTTCACAACCCCGTCAGGGAGCGGTAAAAGGTGCCGGGGATTCGAGTGCGTTTGAATGTGGCAAAAAGCAATTTGATATTTTTTCACCACCCCGTTAGGGAGCGGTAAACGGTGCCGGTGATTCGAGTGCGTTTTGAAGTCGGCGTAAAAGAAACTCGATTAAACGGTGCCGGGGATACGGAAGCAATTCGATTTCTTCATTGCCCCGGCAGGGAGCGGGCCCTCCCCGAGAGCGCCAGCGCCACTCCACCCAGGATTGCGATGGAGGCCAGCGCCAGGCGCCACGTCAATTGCTCGCCTAACAGCAACACGCCTGCGATGGCGGTGAGAACCGGAACCGTCAACTGCACGACGGCAGCGACGCTCGTGCGCAGGTTCTTCACCGCAACGTACCAGATGGCGTACCCCAGGCCGGAGGCTACTGCTCCGGAGACCGCCGCCAAACCGATACCGAACCAGGTCGCGTGAACATGGCCTGTTCGCCAAACGAGAATCAGCGCGGCGAGCGCCAGTGGAACGGCTCTTGCGAAGTTGCCCGCGGTCGCCGCGACCATGGAGGAGAAGCCGCGGGCTGCCAGCGAGTAATAACCCCAGGATGCGCCCGATAAAGCCATCACCGACAACCCGACAGCGGAAGGCGCGGCCAAGCCGGGAAGGGCGAGCGACACCAACCCGCCAAGCGCCATCGCCAGACCGATCCACTCCGAGTATGCCGGCCGCTCGCCCCCGGCGATTCCGATCGCCAGCATCGTCATCTGCACGGCCGCGAACAACACCAGGGCGCCGGTGCCGGCGTTCAGCGAGAGGTAGGCATAGGAAAAAGCGAGGGAGTAGGTGAATAGCGCAATGGCAGCGCGCAAGGAGCCGTGATGGAGGACGGCGCGCAGGCCCTCCGGCCGGAACCCGGTGAGCAGCACGAGCGCGAGGGCTCCGGCGACGATGCGGACCGCGGTGAAACTGCCCCAATCGATTTCGCCTGCGCGCAGCGCAAATCGCGCGAGCAGCGAATTGGTTGAAAAGAACGCCATCGCCAAGCCGGCCAGCAGCAGTGTCCGGCGAGCGGGAGCGGGCTGCGCGGCTCTGGAGATTGCAGGCGTCACTAAAGTTGAGGGTTGGCCGCCCGGCGGCTAACTCTCAAGTTTCGCAGTAAGGGTGATGTTGGTTCTGTAAAGCTTCGAGACGGGACAGCCGCTCTTGGCCGCCTGCACGGCTTTGTCGAAAGCCTCCTGGCTGGCCCCCGGCACTTTGGCGTGCAGGTCCAGATGGCTTTCGGTGATCGCAAAGCCGTCGGGCTGCTTTTCGAGACTAATGGAGCACGTGGTTTCGAGCGACTCCGCGGTGAGGCCGGCTTGGCCCAACTGCGCGGAGAGCGCCATGGTGAAGCAGCCCGCGTGAGCGGCGGCGAGCAGTTCTTCGGGGTTGGTACCGTGCCCGTCTTCAAATCTCGTATGGAAGGAGTATGCCGAGTTTTTCAAAACTCCGCTGGCAGTAGATACGGTCCCGTTGCCGCTCTTCAAATCGCCGCGCCATTGCGCGGACGCTGTACGTTTCATTGCGTTGGGCCTCCGTTCAAAGTGTAGCGGAGACGGGGACGATGTGGCGATAAAAGCACGGCGCAGAGGCGGACCCTACGGCTCCTGACACCGGTATTTCGGCGACGGTGTTACGATTACCTGTACCGACACGCACCTGCCGATCAGAAACCGAATGAGGCGATCCGATCGAACCGCGGACAACTTGCCGGGGAAAGGAAAGCCCTCAGCCGGCATCGGCGGGGCAGCGGCAAGTATGAGAATTCTTCTTTATAATCCCGACAACGGCGTGACGCAAAACTTCATGCCTCATCTGTGGATGTTCCTGCTTCAATCGCTCACACCGAAAGGTCACGAAGTGGTGCTGATCGACGGCAACACGCAACCGATGAGCGATAGCGAGCTGGTGCAGTTCGCGCTCGACCGGAAGATTGGGCTGGTCGGGATAGGCGCGATGACCCGCATGATCGCCAAAGCGTACCGGGTGGCGGATGCGCTACGCGCCGCGGGCATTCCGGTGGTGATGGGAGGACCGCACGTGACGGAGACGCCCGACGAGGCGCTGGGACGGAACGGCGGACCTCGCCACGCCGATGCGCTGGCGCTCGGGGAGGCCGATGAGACGTGGCCGCACATTGTGGAAGATGCGGCGCGCGGAAAACTGAAAGAGATTTACACCCCGGTGGACGCCTTCGGGCAGGAGCGCAAGCCGAGCTTACAGGATTACCCCGCGATACCGTGGGACACGACCGACTTGCAACAGTTCAACCGCATTCCGAACTTCCTGCGTCCCGTGATGCGGAAGTTCGGATACGAGTGGGAGACGTTTCACATCATCCCTATCGAATCCGGACGCGGCTGCCCGTATGGGTGTGAGTTCTGCACGGTAACGGGGTTCTTTGGGGATTCGATCCGGTTCCGGACGAACGAGAGCATCGTGCGGGAGATGCTGACGATCAAGCAGCGCGCCGCGAGCAATCGTGGCAAGGCCGCGGTGTTTTTCGTGGACGATAATTTCGCGATCAACGTGAAGCGAACGAAATCCCTGCTGCGCGACATCATTGCAGCGGGGGCGGAACTTTCGTGGGTGGGCCAGATCAGCGCGAACCTGCTGCGCGATGAGGAACTGCTGGATCTGATCGCCGCTTCGGGCGGCAAGTGGATCTTCATCGGAATGGAATCGCTGGACCCGGCGAATCTAGCGAGCGTCAATAAGAGCTTCAACAAGCCGGCGGATTACGATCGCGTGCTGCAGGCGCTGGCGAAGCGGCGCGTGTACGCAATCACATCTTTCATTTTCGGGCTGGACAACGATACTCCCGGGGTGGGTGAGCGCACTCTCTCGCAAATCGCCAAGTGGCCTCCGGGGCTGCCGGTGTTCGGCCAGATCACGCCATTTCCGGCCACGCCGTTGTATACGCGGCTGGAAAAGGAGGGCCGGCTGACGCGGCCGAAACACTGGCTCGAGTTCGCGCCTTTCCGAATGGCGCATACGCCGCTGAAGATCTCGATCGATGAAGTGCAGGACGAGGTTCGGTATGCATGGGAGAACTCGTACAGCCCGGCAGCGATCGGGCGCGCGCTGGAGTATATCGACCATGAACCGGCGGCGTACAAGATCAGCCACCTGATGGCGCGGCTGTTCTTCCGCGGCATCTATTTCCCGCAGAAGGGTACGTGGAAGTGGTTCGTGCTGGCGATGCAGAACCGGCGATCCATTTATCGCGTGGCGAGGGACTGCTTTCAGCGGTGGCATGGCGCGGAGAAGAGTGGGACGGTCGACTTCAATGGCCATGCGGAAGGCGCGCAACGTCCGACACAGGTGGAGTCGGGCGCGGACTAGCACAAAACCAGTCGCACTTCGTGCGACCCGACAGGAAGGATTCCTGTCGGCACGTGGTAACAAGCCGGTATTCTGGGGACGATGGAAAATCTCAGCGGCAAGGTGGCGCTGGTCACTGGTGCTAGCCGGGGAATCGGCCGCGGCATTGCTCTGGCTCTGGGGCGGGCCGGATGCCGGGTGGCGCTGAACTATCGCGAGCGCAAACAGGACGCCGAAATGGCCGCGTGCCTGATTGAGGATGCCGAGACCATGGTGGTGAAGGCCGACGTAGCTTCACGGGGCCAGGTGGCGCGGATGGTGCGCGAGATCGCCGAGCGGCTGGGGCCTGTCGAAATTCTGGTGAACAACGCGGGAATCGCCAAAGTTCAGGCGATCGAAGAGATCACTCCCGACGATTGGGATGAGCAGATCGCGGTGAACCTGACGTCGTGTTTTCTGGTGACGCAGGCCGTGCTGCCGGAAATGCGGAGGGCGCGTTGGGGACGCATCGTGAACATCTCTTCGGTGGCCGCGCAGGCCGGAAGCGTGGTGGGTGTGCATTACGCCGCGTCAAAAGCCGGGATGCTCGGGCTGACGCGCGGATATGCGAAGCTGCTGGCCAAGGAAGGCATCACGGTGAACGCGATTGCGCCCGCGCTGGTGTACACCGATATGGTGGCGAGCAATCCCGTGGCGAACGCGAACATGATTCCGGTGGGCCGCTTCGGCGAAGTGACGGAAGTTGCCGATGTGGCGGTGATGCTTGCGGGCAACGGCTACATCACTGGGCAAACCATTAATGTGAACGGCGGCTGGTACATGAGCTGATGGCGGTCCGCAACGTCGAACAGGAGATCGAACGGCTGAACGCGGCGCGCGAGGCTCCGGCGGAGGAGGCCGAAGCCGCACTCAGGAAAGCGCTGCGCGATCGCGTGAATCTGCTGGTGGCGAAGGCGGCAAAGATCGCGGCGGAGCGGCGCGCGGTGGAGCTCATTCCCGATCTCGTTGCAGCCTTCGACCGACTGATGGAGAAGTCCGTGGAGCGCGACTCGCAATGCTGGGGGAAGACGGCGATCGTGAAAGCGCTCGCGGAACTGGAATATCGCGAGAGCGCGGTGTTCGTAAGGGGAGTGCGCCACATTCAACTGGAAGCATCGTGGGGCCGCAGCGAAGATACCGCCGGCACGGTGCGCGCGCAGTGTGCCGCCGCGCTACCGGCGTGCACGGACCTGCGGCGCGGCGAGATTCTGCGGCTACTGGTGGATGGACTGGCGGATTGCGACATGACGGTGCGCATTGAAGCCGCACGCGCGCTGGCCCAAATGGATGGCGACGAAGCGGCGCTGGTGCTGCGGATCAAGGCGCGCATGGGCGATGAAGAATCGCAGGTTTGCGGGCAAGTGTTCGATGCGCTGCTGGCGACGGAGCGCGGCGACGCCATCGGCTTCATCTCAGAGTTTTTCATGCGGAGCGATCAACGCGAAGAGGCGGCGCTGGCGTTAGGGGCATCGCGGATTCCCGCCGCGGTGACGGTGCTGCGTGAAGCTTTGGACGGCGTGCGGGAGCAGGATTTCCGCGGCGTGCTGCTGCGCGCCATCAGCGCGTCGCGGCAGGATGCCGCCATCGAGTTTTTGATCGAGCTTGTGCGGCGGGATGGCGGCGACGCGGCTCTCGCCTACGAAGCGCTGAAACTGCATCGCGAGAGTCCGGAAATCTGGCGGCGCGTGGAAGAGGCGCGCCACTCGATATAATCGCAACCGAGATGCGTGCTTTAGCTGCTCTTCTGGCGGCCTTCCCCGCCCTTGCCGCGCAATGGATTACGGCGCCGGGCGCGCCGCGCACGGAGTTCACCGTGCTGCATTTCCGCCGCGCGTTCGAGCTTGCCGCGAAACCCGAGTCCTTCGTGGTGAAAGTGTCGGGCGACAACCGGTATCAGTTATTCGTCAAGGGGACACGCGTTTCGTCAGGCCCGGCGCGTGGAGACCTTTATCACTGGCGCCGCGAGACGGTGGATCTTGCGCCGAATCTGCACGCGGGCCGCAATGTGCTGGCCGCGGTGGCGTGGAACTTCGGCGACCAGGCGCCGCTGGCGCAGATCACGAACGAGACGGGATTCCTGCTGCAAGGTCCGGCCGCGGTGGAAACGGGGCGGCAGTGGAAATGCGCGATCGACCGGGCCTATTCGCCGATTCCCGTTGGTCGCAGCGTGGGCGGTTATTGGGCCGCGGGACCGGGAGAAGCGCTCGATGGCGCGCAATATCCGTGGGGTTGGGAAACGGCCGGCTTCGACGATTCGCGGTGGAGCGGGCCGAAGGTTCTCGATGGCGCGTCGGATCGCGGGGCGCGGGATGCTCACAGTCCGTGGATGCTGGTGGACAGCGACATTCCGCCGCAGGAAGAGCACGCCGAGCCGCCGCTGCGCGCGCGCCGGACGGAAGGCGCGGCTGCGTACACGGGAGCGCCGTGGACGGTGCCGCCGAATTCCGAGGCGACCGTGATCCTGGACCAAGGCTACTTCACGACGGGATATCCGCAGCTCAGCATTTCGGCCGGGCGCGGCGCAACAGTATCGCTGCGGTATGCGGAATCGTTGTTCCAGCCGGGCACGTGGGTGAAAGGCAATCGCGATGAGGTGGACGGCAAGGAGTTCAGAGGGTATCGCGACACGTTCATCGCCGATGGGGGGCGGGACCGCGAGTGGCGTCCGCTCTGGTGGCGGTCCTGGAGATATATCGAGCTCAGCGTGAAGACGGCGGCCGAGCCCCTGACGGTGGAGAAACTCGCGACAACATTTTCCGGATATCCGTTCGTGCGCAAGGGGGAACTGCACGCGGCGGGCGGAGAAGATGCCGAGTTACAGAAGATGCTGGACGTAAGCTGGCGCACGCTTCGCGTGGACGCGCATGAAACGTTCATGGACTGCGCGTATTACGAACAACTGCAGTACATCGGCGACACGCGACTGGAGGCGCTGGCGGTGATGACTCTCTCCGGCGACGCGCGGCTGGTACGCAACGCGGTGGCTCTCACGCAAGAGACTCAGACGGCCGACGGACTGACGTTCTCGCGCGGGCCCTCGCGACTGGCGCAGTACATTCCGCCGTTTTCGCTCATCTGGGTGAACATGCTGCACGACTACTGGATGTACACGCGGGACGCGGAGTTCGTGCGCGGGATGCTGCCGGCTTCGCGGCACATTCTTTCGTGGTTCGCGGCGCGGCGGAAAGCGGATGGAGTGCTCGGGCGGCTGGAGTGGTGGAACTTCGCCGATTGGGTGAAGTCATGGCCCGCCGGTGTTGCGCCAGCGAGCGCGGCGGGCGATTCCGCGCTGCTGGATCTGGAGTGGCTGGCCGCGTACCGCGCCGCTGAAGAGATGGAGCGCGCCGAGGGGTCGAAGGCCGTTGCCGCGGACTACGCGGAGTCTATCGAGCGTCTGCGTGCGGCGATTCGGACGAAGTATTTCGATGCGTCGAGGGGCCTGTTTCGGGATACGCCCGGCGGCGGGTTCTCGCAGCATGTGAATGCGCTGGCGATTCTCACGGGCGCCGCGCAGCCCGGCGAATTTGCGGCAATCGGGCGCGCACTCATGGAAGACTCATCGTTGACGCAGGCGACGTTGTACTTCCGGTATTACGTGGATTCGGCGCTGTTCGCCGCCGGGTTCGGCGATCGGTTCCTGGAGCGGCTGGGCCCGTGGCGCGACGCTTTGAAACTGGGCCTGACAACATGGCCCGAACAACCCGAGCCGACGCGTTCGGATGCGCACGCGTGGAGTTCGCACATCACGATCAATTTCTTTCGCGGGATGCTCGGCATCACTCCCATCGCGCCCGGGTTTGCGCGGGTGCGCATCGAACCGCATTTGGGTCCGGTGCCGGAGATCAGCGGCAAAATGCCGCATCCGGCAGGCGAAATCGCCGTACGTGTGAAACAACCCGGCACAGCGGAAATCACGCTGCCTCCGGGGGTGACCGGCGAGTATGTGTGGAAGGGACGATCGCGTCCGCTGAAGCCGGGCGTGAATCGTTTTTGACGCGCGCGGCTTGGTACACTGCACGCATGAAGCTGACGGTGGAACACCTAGTTGAAATGGCACCCTGGGAGTGGCCGGCCGATGCCGCCGGGACCATTCTGCAGACCTTGACCGAGCGCAGGGGTACTGAAGAGCAGCGAGCGATCGCCGCGGGGCTGGCGGGCGATCTCACGGTGTTGGATGAAAAGCTTGCGGCCGCCCTTCTGAAGTCGCTGCAAGACCCCTCTGAGCCGGAGAGCGTGCGCGCCAATGCCGCGATCGCGTGCGGACCTGTGCTGGAAGCCGGCGATATGGAGATGGTGGACGGCATTTTCGACGACCCCGAGATGATCCCCGTTTCGGCCGATACGTATTTGCGCATTCGCAAGGCGGTGCACGATGTCTATGCGGACGAGGCCACTCCGAAACTGGTGCGCCGCCGCGCCTTGGAGGCCGCCGTACGCGCCGAGGACACCTGGCAGACAGACGAGATCCGCAAAGCGTATGCGAGCGGCGACCGCGAGTGGCAGCTTACGGCGGTTTTCGCGATGAACTATGTGGAGGGCTTCGACTCCGAAATTGTGGAGGCGCTCAAGAGCAGCGACGAAGACATTTTCTTCCACGCGATACAGGCCGCGGGGAGTCACGCGGTGGGCGACGCGTGGCCTACGATCGCGAAAGTTCTGGACAGCACTACGACCGACAAGGTGCTCCTGCTGACGGCGATTCAGGCGGCCGGAAATTTCCCCCTCGACACGACCCGCGATGCGCTCCTGCCGCTCACCGATTCCGAGGATGAAGAGGTGGCCGAAGCCGCTTCGGAGGCGATGTCCATGGCCGAGGAAGCATACGCCGAAGACGACGAGTTCGACTTGGACGATGAGGACGACGAAGAGGAATGATCGCCGGCTGCATTGAAGCGGGCGGCACGAAGTTTGTCTGCGGCGCGGGGACTGCCCCTGAGGACCTTGTCACCGAGACGTTTCCGACCACGGATCCGCAAGCGACAATCGAACGGGCCGCCGCTTTTCTTTCCAGCTACGCTCCCGAGGTGGTAGGGATTGCGTCCTTCGGTCCGCTGGACCTGGCGCGCGGGCGGATCACTTCGACTCCGAAATCCGGGTGGGAGAATTTCGATTTCGCGCAGGCGGTGGCGGAACGGTTGAAGGCGCGGGTGGCGATTGACACGGACGTGAACGCCGCGGCTCTGGCGGAGCACCGGTGGGGCGCGGCACAGGGCATCGACGATTTTTTGTATTTGACGGTCGGCACGGGAATCGGCGGCGGCCCGATTGTGGGCGGCCGCACAATCCACGGGCTGGTGCATCCGGAGATGGGACACGTTCGCGTTCCGCACGATCGGGAGCGCGACGCGTTTGAGGGCGTGTGTCCGTTTCATGGCGATTGTCTCGAAGGGCTGGCTTCGGGTCCGGCGATGCAGGCACGGTGGGGCGCTCCGGCGAATGAGCTTCCGCCCGGACACGAAGCGTGGGAACTGGAGGCGCACTATCTGGCGCTCGGACTGGCGAACTGGGTGTGCACGCTTTCGCCGCGGAGAATCGTGATGGGTGGCGGAGTGATGCAACAGGCGCACATGTTTCCGCTGGTTCGGGCGGAACTGGAGCGGTTGTTGAACGGGTATATCCAGGCGGACGCGCTGTGCGGCGAGGGTTTGGAGAGTTACGTGGTGCCTCCGCGGCTGGGGAATCGCGCGGGTGTGTTGGGGGCGCTGGTTCTGGCGCTGGGGTAGAAATCCGGCGGCTGTTCTCGTGGCGCTCCATTCGCCTTTCGATACACCTTTTACCGCTCTTACGGGGTTGTGAAAAAGTCCGGCTGTTGTTCTCGTCGCGCTCCATTCGCCTTTCGATACACCATTTACCGCTCCCTCACGGTCACGGCTCCGTTAGCGGAATCAATTACATACGGAGCCGTGACCGTGAGGAAGCGGTAAATGGTGCCGGGGATGCGAGTGCGTTTGAATGCGTCAAAAAAGCGATTCGATATTTTTCACAAGCCCGTGAGGAAGCGGTAAAAGGTGCATCGAAAAAACGAATGGATCGCGACGAGAACCGCAGCCGGTAGTTGGCAAGCCGCGTGCTACGATACGGACAGGAGCGTGTTCTGACAAAAGTCGACGTCAAAGAAAACGCCGCAGCCGAGTCCGTTACTCCTTCCTGGCTTCTCGCCGTCCGCGCCGCGGAATCCAAAAAAGCGACCGACATCACAGTGCTGGATCTCACCGGAATCACGTCGTTTGCGGACTATTTCGTGATCTGCACGGGAGGCAATCAGAAGCAGGTGCAGGCCATCGCGGATGAAGTAGGGCAGCGGCTGAAGAAGGAAAACGGCGAATTGCCGATCTCGCTGGAAGGCTACAACCAGGCGGAGTGGGTGCTCGCCGATTACGGCGACCTGCTGGTGCACATTTTTTCTCCCAAGGCGCGCGAATACTACGGGCTGGAACGTCTCTGGCGGGGCGCGAAGACGGTTCAAATTCCGCCCGAGTGAAGATTTTCCTGTACTTCATCGGCAAGCCGAAGGACGCGAACGCCAACGGCCTGGCGGAAGATTTTCTGGGACGCGCTGCCCGGTACTGCGCCTGCGAAATGCGCGAAATCCGGCCCGAGCGCGCGGACCTTTTCACGAAGCACGCGAGCGCCCGCAAGATTTTTCTGGATCCCGCGGGCAAGCCGATGGATTCGGCCGGTTTCGCCGCGCTCATCGCGAAGGCCGAAATGGAGGGTCGCGACTTGGTGTTCCTCATCGGCGGCCACGATGGGCTTCCGCCGGGTTGGGCGTCGCGCGCAGACATGCTGCTCTCACTTTCAAAGATGACGTTTCCGCACGAAATGGCGCGAGCAATGGTCGCCGAACAGATCTATCGCGGGTTTGCGACCTTGCGGGGCCATCCGTACCCGCGTTAACGTAGAGACTTCCATGTCTTGGTTCAAGCGGGACAGACCGGCCGGCGAAAGCCTCCCCAAAGTGGACGACCACGAAAAACGTGTGCGCACGGAAGGGCTCTGGCAGAAGTGCGATGGCTGCCGCCAGATCATCTGGAAAAAAGAGTGGGAAGCGAACGTCAACGTGTGTCCGAAATGCGGGGCGCACTCGCAGATCGGCGCCGTTACTCGCCTGAAGCTGCTGCTCGACGGCGGCGAGTACGAAACGCACGATGCGGAACTGCGCAGCACGGACCCGCTGGGATTCGTCGATAAGAAACCGTATCAGGAGCGGCTGAAAGAAGCCGAAGAGAAGACCAATATGCCGGAAGCGGTAATTTCCGCGAGCGGCACACTGGAAGGGCGGCCGGTGCAGGTCTGCGCGATGGAGCCCACTTTCATCGGCGGCAGCATGGCGAGCGTAGTCGGCGAAGTGATCGCGCGCGCGGTGGAACGCTCAATGGAGCGCGGCACGCCGCTGATCATCGTCTCCGCGTCCGGCGGCGCGCGCATGCAGGAAGGCGCGATCAGCCTGATGCAGATGGCAAAAATATCCGCCGCGCTCATGCGCCTGGATGAGGCGCGGCTGCCGTACATCAGCGTGCTCACGGACCCGACCACGGGAGGCGTGACGGCGAGCTATGCGATGCTGGGCGATCTCAACATCGCCGAACCGGGAGCGCTCATAGGCTTCGCGGGTCCGCGCGTGATTGAGCAGACGATTCGCCAGAAGCTTCCGGAAGGCTTTCAGCGGAGCGAGTTTCTGCTGGAGCACGGCATGCTGGATGCGGTTGTACCGCGCCCCGAGATGAAACAGTACATCGCCGAGGCGCTGGACTTTTTCGTCGCGTGAACTACCCCGATTCGGTACAGTTTCTTTACGCGCTCGGCAACGAAATCAAGACGGCGAAGCTTGGGCTGGAGCGCATCCGCACGGTGCTGGACGCGCTGGGGCGGCCGCAGGACCGGCTGGCAATTGTGCACGTGGCGGGCACGAACGGCAAAGGGTCCACATGCGCGATGATCGCGGCGGGGTTGCAGGCGGCCGGCTGCAGGACCGGGCTGTTCACGTCGCCGCACCTGATGGAGCCGACGGAGCGCATCCGCATCGGCGGGCAGCCGATTTCATCCGCTGAATTCGCGGCAGTGTTCGACCGGGTTCACGCGGTGGTGGAGCGGCTGATGGCCGAAGGCGCGGTCGACATGCACACCACTTACTTCGAGACGGTTACCGCAATGGCGCTGCTGGCGTTCGCCGATGCGGCCGTCGGATGCGTGGTGCTGGAGGTGGGGCTGGGCGGGCGATTGGATGCGACCAACGTGGTGATGCCGGAACTGTGCGCGATCACGCCCGTGGATTACGATCACGAGGCGTTTCTGGGCCGCAGCCTGGAAGCGATCGCGGGCGAAAAGGCCGGGATTCTCAAGCCGGGCGTCCCTGCGATCATCGCGCGGCAGCGGCCGGAAGCGGGGCGCGTCATTGAGGCGCGTGCAGCCGAGTTGGGGATTGAGGTGCAGCGCACGATCGATTCTCCGGTTGAAGAGCTGCACATGACGGCGCGGGAAAGCCGCTTTCGATATCGCGGGCTCAGGCTCACGTGTCCGCTGGCCGGCGAGCATCAGGTGGAAAATGCGTGCACCGCGGCGCTGGTGCTCACGGAACTGGAGATCCGGCCGCAAGACATCGAGACGGGCATCGCGGCGGCGCAATGGCCGGGCCGGCTGGAACTGGTGTCACGGCGGCCGGATGTGATTCTTGATGGCGCGCACAATCCGGCGGGGGCGCGCGCCCTAGCGGCGTACATCGACCGGTTTTATGCGAACCGCCGGATTCATCTGGTGTTCGGCGCGATGCGGGACAAGGCGGTGGATGAGATCGCCGGCATGCTGTTTCCGCGGGCTCAACGGGTAATCGTCACCGCGCCGAAGCAGGCGCGCGCACTAGCGCCCGAAGCGCTGAGAGAAATGGCGGACCACCCGAATGTCGAGGTCGCGGAAACGCTGGAAGGGGCGATGGCGCTGCTTCGCGGGACGCCGCGCGAGGACGCCATATTCATTACAGGGTCGCTATTCCTGGTGGCTGAAGCACGCGCTATGCTTTTACCGAAGGAGTAAGCGGCTATGCGCACGCTCGGCATCCTGCTGCTGGCCGCAACCGCAGCGGCTCAGGATCTTCCACCCGGAGTGCTGCTGCTCTCGCGAATCAAGCGGCACGTCCGCGAAGAGATGCAGCACCTGCCGGACTACACCTGCCTCGAAACGGTGCAGCGCGCGGAGCATAACGGAGCTCAAAAAACGCTGCAGCGGCTCGACCCCGTGCGGCTGGAGGTATTGTTCAGCGGCGAAAAGGAGATGTACTCGCCGCCGGGCGCCGCGGCATTCAGCGAAGATTCGGTGACCGGCTACATTCATGGCGGGATGATCAGCGATGGCATTTTCGCCACGGACGCGGTGAACATTTTCGTGCGCGATGGCGCGTACGTGCAATACGTGGGAGAAGAAGAAATCCGCGGGGTTGCGGCGGTAAAGTACAACTACCGGATTCCGCAGATGATCAGCAACTTCAGGATTAATGCGTTCGGCAGTTCGGAGAATCTGGGCATTCGCGGCGCGTTCTGGGCGGACGCAAAGACTTACGACCTGCTACGGATCCAGGCAAACGGCGATGAAATGATGCCGGCATCGGCGATTGCTTCGCTGGTCTCGATTGTAGATTTCGACAGGGTGCGCATCGGCGATGGGGTAGTGCGGCTGGCGCAGAGCGCGCGCGTGAGATTGCTGGGGACGGCCGGCGAAGAGTCCGTGGCGCAGTTCGATTTCACGCATTGCCGTGCGTTTCAGGCGGAAAGCACGATCCGCTTTGGCGACGACATTTTTATGCGGCCGGCGGATAAAAAGGGCGAGGCGAGGCAGGCGCTGGACGCCGGATTGAATATCCCGGTGATCCTGACCACGGCGATTGACGGCGCAACGGCGGTAGGCGCGCCAATTCTCGGCAAGGTCGCGGGCTTGGTGGCGGCGAAGGGTAAGGCGGCTATTCCGGAGGGCACGGTGCTGCACGGGCGTGTGCGGCAGATGGAACGCACTTCCACGGGCTACGATGTCGCGCTCGAGTTCACGGAGATCGATATGCCCGCCGGTCCGCTGCGCTTCTTCGCGGATCTTCGTGAACCTGCGCCACCTGCGCGGGCCGAACGGTGGCTGCGCGAGCTGCCGGGCGTCGCTGTCGTGAGCGTGGCCGGCGAGAAGCTCGATGTTCCGGAGGGTTTTCGGATGGTGTGGCACACGCGCGACTTGATAGAGTCGAATTAATGAGCCAGTTCCGGTCCGTGGTGTTCTCCATCCCGCTCATAGGCATCGCCACTATCGTGATGGGCACGCTGTCGCTGCTCACGTCCTTTTTCGACGCCAGCGGCAATGCCATGCACCGCCTGGCGCGGATCTGGGCGAAGATGCTGCTGGCGGTGAGTTTCATACGCGTGCGCACGGAAGGCATCGAAAAATTCGACCCGAACGCGACGTATGTCTTTGTCGCAAATCACGCGAGCTTCATGGACATTCCGGCGATCCTCTCAAAGGTGGACAATCAGTTCCGGTTTTTCGCGAAGAAGGGGCTGTTTCAAATTCCGTTCCTTGGGACGCACCTGCTGCGCGCCGGACATCTGCCGGTGGAGCGGCAGAATCCGCGCGCCGCGGTGAAGATTATGAGCGAAGCGGCGCGAATTATTTCCGAGCGCGGTACGTCACTGCTGCTGTTTCCGGAAGGCGGCCGGTCGCCGCAGGGCCTTCGCGATTTCAAGGAAGGCGCCGCTTACATAGCGATCAAGGCGGGGGTGCCGGTGGTGCCGATGGCGCTGGTGGGAATGCGCGAACTGCTGCCGATGGGATCCGGAAACATTCGCAGCGGCACGGTGGTTCTGCGGGTCGGCGAACCGATTCCGACACGCGGCATGCAACTTTCCCAGCGCATGGAACTGACGCAGCGGCTGTACGGCGAGATTTCCGCGATGCTGGCCGGGGCCGCTCAGACCCCTACGGCGTCTCGCGAATCTTGATGTTCTTAAACCACGCGGCGTCGCCGTGGTTCTGCAGGGAAATCGGGCATTTGGTGCGCGGCTGGTTGACCAGCAGATCGTAGACCGGCGAACCTTTGCCCCATCGCTTGGCCATACTCTGCTCCACCGCGGGGCCTTTCAGACTGGTATCGACCACCTTCTCACCGTTCACCCAGTGCTCGACGTGGTCCCCCTTGACGACGAGGCGCGAGTGGTTCCACTCGCCCGCGGGCTTAGTGGCATCCTTCGAGGGCGGGACGATGCCGTACAGCGCGCCCGCCTGGTGCAGGGGCCCGTTGTGCGTGGCATCGGAATTCTTCGCGTTGTCGGTGATCTGATACTCGAAGCCGATGACGTAATCCTGGCCTTTTGCCGGACGGTCGCTGCGCGGATGCTCCAAGCTGGCGTTGACGGAATCCTCGAATCTCGGGAATCTCCCTTCCACCAGGAACACGTGCTTCTGGATTCGATATTTCACACCGCTGTTGCCTGCCGTGGAAATCTTCCAGTCCCATTCGAGCTCGAAATCGGTGTACGAATCGGCGCTGAAGAGGTCTTCGGTGATCTTCGGGTGGGGCACGCTCTTCAAGCAGCCATCCTCGATCGTGAAGGAATCGCCGCGGGGATTCCTGGCCGTGGGATCGACCCAATGGGCATAGGTACTGCCGTCGAACAGCAGCTTCCAGCCGGCCGATTTCTCGGCGCTTGTGAGCTGATTATCGGCGGCGTGCAGCGTGAGGGAGAGCGCGAAAACAACAGCGCATTTACAGACGGACATGGGTTTATGATACCCAAAGTAAAGCTAGACCCCTTACCGGAACCCGATGAAAATTGGGGCAACAATGTTCTCGATACCCCGCAGAGAAATGCCTACTCCGTCCATGACGGTGTTTTTCCTGCTGCAAGGTTTGGATGTCCTGACGACGCTCATCGGCATCCATGAGGGGGCACGCGAAGCGAGCTTCTTCGTCGGACGGCTGATGCAGCTTGGCCCCGTGGAGGCGCTGATCATCTCGAAAGTTTTCGCGATCATCCTGGTCTCGGCGGCTCTTGCGTTCAAGCGGCCGCGAGTCGTGGTGTTTTTGAACTATTGGTTCTCCGTGCTGATCGCGTGGAATCTGGTGACGATTTTTTCGCAGCACTGGTCATAGAGGGGTGCCTTTTACCGGTTGGTCGCGGGGCTGGGGAAGAATCCGGCTGCCGTTCTCGTCGCGATTCATTCGCTTTTCGATGCACCTTTTACCGCTTCCTTACGGTCGCGGCTCCGTTAGTAGCATGAAGCACTTACGGAGCCGTGACCGTGAGGGAGCGGTAAACGGTGCCGCGGATTCGGGTGGGTTTTGAAGTCGGCGTAAAGCAACTCGACTTACGGAGCCGTGGCCGTGAGGGAGCGGTAAACGGTGCCGGGGATTCGAGTGCGTTTTGAAGTCGGCGTAAAAGCAACTCGATTTTTTCACAGACCCGTGAGGGAGCGGTAAACGGTGCGGGGATACGGAAGCAATCCGATTTTGTCACAGCCCCGTAAGGGAGCGGTAACCGGTGCCGGGGATACGGAGATAATCCGATTTTTTCGCAGACCCTGACGGTTAGTTGGCTTTTGCTATCTCTACCGCGAAGGCGTAGGTCGGTCCGAACATGTTGCTTCGGAAGACCACCCACTTCTGATCGGGTGTGAAGCTGACATTCGGCTCCAAATGGTATTGGTGCTTACTCATATTGACTAACTTCTCGGCGTGAAACACTCCGGGATTGACGAAGCTCTTGTCGGCCAGCCCCTTATTCTCAAACTTCTCCGGACGGAATAAGTAAATCCAACGGCCGTCGGGCGCATGCGCGACCTGCCCCGGATCGCCGCCATCGCCGCAAAACAGCTTGCCATCCTTAGTTACATTGAAGTGGATGCTCCACTCGTTGCGCTGCAGGTGATACCACGTGCGCTCGCCCGTATTTACGTTGTACCCGGCGAGCCAGAAGACTTCGCCGCGCGGTGTCTGTAAGTCATACCAGATGGTATTGCCGTCGGCCGACCAGAATTCGTGTCCGAAGATCTCCATCGCCATCGTGCGGTTGTGCACCTTGACGATGTTGCTGCCGTCCGAGTGCATCAGCCAGATGCGATCCACCTTATGCCACGGGCCTTCATGGCAAAACATCAGCAGATCCGGATTCGTGGGTGAAAACTCCAGGTGGTTCAGCCAATCCGTGGCTCGATGCACCACCTTCACCTCGCCGGTCTTTGCGTTGATGGTGAACAGGGCCATCGGCAGGTGTGCCGCCAGCCGTTCTTCCATCATCTGACCTTTATTGCGAGGTTGCACCAGCCGCTGCGGCTGATCGCCCGGCTGCGGCTGATAGGGATTCGCGCGCCGCGCCGCTTCGCCTTCGATATAGGTTCCGGCGAGCAGCGTCTCGTCGGCATTCACCGTCGCCACGGAACCGCCCGCAGGCAGTTTCGCGATTTCCCGCGTAGTGAGCGTATCGACATCGGTAGCGAAGATGGAGTCGCCGCGCTTGTAATAAACGTTCTGTGTCTTGTGCCCGGTGACGACGATCTGCACGCGGCCTTTCACGACGGAATGCGCTTTACCCGTCGCCAACTCCAGCGCGGAGATGCCTTCCGGAGTGGTGTAGACCATCTCCTTGCCGTCCGCGGTGTAGCCGTTCTGGTTGAAGTACAGGCTTGCGCTGTTCGGCTCATCGGTGAGGCGCACGATGCGGTGGCCGGTATCGGGGTCGATCCAACTCTTGGGAGGCGTCTGGGCCAACAGGGGGAGCGCACTGAAGAAAACGGCAAACCACTTCATACCGTTCATCGATACCACACTACGGGTGCGGTTGGGGCTGCCGCAAGCGCACCGGTGGCGAGAGCGCATATGATGTAGTCTTATGAATCGCCGCCAATTCCTTCTCGCCGGCTCGGCCGCGGGTCTTGCCTGGGCACAGGAACGCCGTCCGCGCGTGGGGCTGATCGGCTGCGGGTGGTACGGCAAGATCGATCTCTTCCGCCTGCTGCAGATCGCACCGGTCGAGGTGGTTTCGCTGTGCGACGTCGATTCCCGCATGCTCTCTGACGCGGCGGACATGACCGCTGCGAGGCAGAAATCCAGGAAGCGACCGCGCACCTATGGCGATTACCGCAAAATGCTAGCGGAAAAGGATCTGGACATCGTGCTGGTGGGGACTCCCGATCACTGGCACGCCCTAACGGCGATTGAAGCCATGCGCGCCGGCGCAGACGTTTACTGCCAAAAGCCGATCAGCGTGGATGTCACCGAAGGGCAGGCGATGCTGGCCGCGGCGCGCAAATACGGGCGTGTGGTACAGATCGGCACACAGCGGCGGTCGACGCCGCACCTGGTGGAGGCACGCGAACGCTTCGTACAATCCGGCAAGCTCGGGCGCATCGCCGCGGTTGAGATTTGCTGTTATTACCACATGCGCGCCGAATCCAACCCGCCCGACACCGCGCCTCCGCCGAATCTGGATTACGAGATGTGGACCGGACCGGCGCCGATGCGGCCTTACAACGCGCTGGTGCATCCGCGCAGTTGGCGCGCGTTTATGGAATACGGCAACGGCATCATCGGCGACATGTGCGTACACATGTTCGACATGACGCGCTGGATGATGAACCTCGGTTGGCCTAACCGCGTCAGTTCGTCGGGCGGCATACTGGTGTCCGAGGGCAGCAAGGCGAACATCACGGACACGCAAGTTGCGACATTCGATTATGACGACGTAAGAATCGTCTGGACGCATCGGACGTGGGGCGATGCGCCGGACGAGAAATACCCCTGGGCCGCCACGCTCTACGGCGATCAGGGAACTTTGAAGGCGGGCGTCTTCAGTTACGACTTTATCCCGACCGATAAAAAGCAACAACCGGTACACAAAGACGTAACCTATGAGCTCGACAAGTACCCCGAAGACAATACCGAAAAGGATCTGGAGAAACACACTGCTCCGGCGGTCCGCTACCACTTACTGAACTTTCTGAACGCTATCGCAACGCGTGGACGTCCGGTGGCGGATATCGAAGAGGGCTACATCTCCACGGCCAGTTGCATTCTGGCGAACAATGCCCTGAAGGTGGGCCGCACACTCGAATGGGACGCTCAAGCCCAGCGAGTGAAGGGCGACGAGGAAGCCAATCGCCTGCTCACGCGGCCGTACCGTTCGCCCTGGGTTCATCCCAGCCCGCGAAGCGTCTAAGTCATAAAAAGGAAACGAATGTCACGGGAACGCGGACTCAACAAATACTTACTCACCAGCGCCATTGTCGCCGCGCTCGGCGGCTTACTCTTTGGCTTTGACACAGCGGTGATCGCCGGTGTAACCGGTCCGCTGACCACGCTGTACAATCTGACTCCGGGAATGCTCGGGCTGACCGTCTCCATCGCGCTTTGGGGAACGGTGTTGGGCTCGGTCGCCGCGGGCGCCCCCAGCGACCGCTTCGGGCGGCGTCTTGCCCTGCAAGCTCTGGCGGTACTCTACATCGTCTCCGCCCTCGGTTGCGCGTTCGCCTGGAGTTGGTCCAGCTTTGTCGTCTTCCGGTTTATCGGCGGACTTGCTATTGGAGGATCGAGCGTCATCGGGCCTATGTACATCGCGGAGATCGCGCCGGCAGCAAAGCGCGGACGGCTGGTGGGCTTTTTCCAATTCAACATTGTTGCCGGTATCCTGCTGGCGTACCTCTCCAATTATCTGGTGGGCACGATGGGTTTGGGCGACGTGGAGTGGCGCTGGAAAGTGGGGGTCGCGGGGGTGCCTGCCGTGCTCTTCTTCGCGATGCTGTTTCTGATTCCGCAAAGCCCGCGATGGCTGGTGCGCGCGGGACGGCCACAGGATGCCAAGGCGATTCTCACGAAGATCGGGGAACCGGATCCGGAGGGCGAACTGCGCGCGATTCAGGCATCTATCGGCCAGGAGCGCCTCGGCAGCAAGGAACCGCTGTTTCAGCACCGTTACCGCTTCCCGATCTTCCTTGCTATCGCGATCGGTATGTTCAATCAGTTGAGCGGCATCAACGCGATTCTCTATTACCTGAACGACATTTTCGCGCAGGCCGGATTCAACAAAGTATCGAGCGACTTACAAGCAGTAGCGATCGGCTTCACGAACTTACTGTTCACCATCATCGCGATGAGCGTGATCGACAAGCTGGGCCGTAAGAAGTTACTTCTGATTGGCGCGGCGGGGACGGCGGTTTGCCAGGCCGGAGTCGCGGCGATCTTCTTTCTGAATTCCGGCGAGCGCTACCTGGTATGGCTTCTGGTGGGGTTTATCGGCTTCTTCGCGTTTTCGCAGGGCGCCGTGATCTGGGTATATCTGAGCGAGGTGTTCCCGAACCTGGTGCGCGCCAAAGGCCAGAGTCTCGGCAGTTTCACGCACTGGATCATGAACGCTATTATCAGCGGCGTGTTCCCTTATCTCGCGAAGCTCTCCCGGCCCGCGCCATTCGCCTTTTTCTCCGCCATGATCGTGGTACAGTTCTTCGTAGTCCTCGCCGTCTTCCCCGAAACGTCAGGCATCACCCTGGAAGACATGCAGAAGAAACTCGGAACCCAACAATGATTCTCCGCACTGCACTGATTAGTGTCTTATTTGCCGGTGCTGCCTCCGCCGGGACTCCGGCCGAAGTAAAAGCCCGCATCGACGCGCAAATTCCGGACTTACTCGAGACCTATCACGACCTCCATCTGCACCCGGAACTTTCGCACCAGGAAGAGCACACCTCCGCGTTTATCGCTGCCGAATTGCGCAAGGCGGGCTTCACGGTGACCGAACACATCGGCAAGTATGACGATGGGAGCGCTGCCTACGGGGTCGCGGGCGTGCTCAAGAACGGCCCCGGACCGGTAGTCCTGCTCCGCACCGAGTTGGATGCTCTACCGGTGGTGGAAGCTACAGGGTTGCCGTTCTCCAGCACGGTGCGCTCCAAAAATCAGGCAGGCCAGGACGTAGGAGTAATGCACGCCTGCGGGCATGACCTGCACATGACCTCATTTCTGGGCACTGCACGCGTGCTTGCCGCGTCGAAGGACTTGTGGAGCGGCACTCTGGTGATGATCGGGCAGCCTTCGGAAGAAACCATCGACGGCGCGCACGCGATGCTCAATGGCGGCCTGTACTCGATTGTGCCGAAGCCGGACTTCGCGATCGCCATGCATGACGAACCGACGATTGAAGCCGGGAAGGTGGGGGTGGTCTCCGGGCCGGTTTATGCGGGCGCGAGTTCGGTGGAAGTGACCATCAAAGGAATCAGCGGCCACGGCGCGCACCCTGAGGCCACCAAGGATCCGATCGTAATGGCGGCGCAATATATCATGGCGATCCAGACGATTGTGAGCCGGCAGACTCTGCCGCTGGATCCGGCGGTGGTCACGGTCGGCTCGATCCATGGCGGGTCGAAGAACAACATCATCCCGGATGAAGTAACTCTGGGGCTCACGGTGCGCGCGTTTAACGAGGACGTTCGCGAGAACATCCTTTCGTCATTGAAGAGGATGGCGAACGGCGTGGCGATGTCCGCCGGAATGCCCGAAGACCGCTATCCCACGATGCGGATCTACGAATCGACGCCAATCACGTATAACGATCCGAAGCTTACCGAGCGGCTGAAAGCGACGTTCGCAAGCACGTTGGGCACGACCAATGTGATCGATGCGCGGCCGGTCATGGTGTCAGAGGACTTCGGGCAACTTGGGCTGCAACGCCAGATTCCCGTGACGCTCTTCATGCTGGGCGCCAGTTCCACGGCGTCTCTACACTCCAGTAAGTTCTACCCGAAGATGGACCCAGCATTGAAGACGGGTATCACGGCCGAAGTAAGTGCGATTCTGGACTTACTGCGGAAGTAAGTCAGCGGACAACCACCGCGCCGCGGTACATGTTCATTCCGCACGCGAAGCTCAGCTCGCGCGCCGGCCCCGCGGGAAGCTCGACCACCACCGATTCTCCCGCGGGCAGCTTCCGCCGAATGCCCAGCTCGGGGAACACGACCTCAGAAGCGCAGTTCTCGGCATCCTGACGGGTGAACGCGATCCTTGACGCGCGTCCGGCGGGAACTGTCACGCGCGCGGGCGAAAATCCGCCGCGGCCCACGGATACGCGAGCATCCGCGGCGGTGTCCGCAGCCGGTTTCGCCGCCTCGCCTTCTTCGACTGCAATCACCCACGACACCGTGCTCACTCGCCCTGCACGCTGAAACTGAAACCAGAGCTTATACAGTCCGGGCCGGTTAAAGCCGGTGACCGTTCGAATGACGGAAGGGCTCGGACCCGCGAGAGGAGCGGAGTGAGTATGGACGGTGGTTTCCATCGCCGCTACACCATCGAGCGGATGGGCGTGGATAAAATCCTTCCGATCCGCGGAAACGATCATGATGTGGGCCCACGCGCCAAGATAAGGCTCCAGATTGTTTGCATCCAAACGAAAGCCAAGTTCGAGATCGCGGCCGGCGGCGATGGCCGGCGGCAAATCGAGAGTAACCCGGACGCCATCCACAACTTTACTCAGCCCGGTATCCGGCGTGAGCTTCCGCACGGGACCTCGCGGACCCGGCACTGTGAGCTCCCGGCGGTCGATGACGCCGCCGCTTCCGGGAGGCGTATAGTCCGCGAACATCGTATAAGTACCGCCATGGCCGAAGCCATACTCGACGGTGAACACGCCGCCGGCAGCGGGCTCGGGGTGGATGTGCGCGAACTCGGCTAAGTCATCCGACACTACAACCAGATGGACAGGCTTCTCATGCACCTTTTCGAGAAACCGGAGGGGCCGGCCGGCGGAATCCTTGAACTGAAACGTGAGTAAGTGGGGCGCAACAACGGCGGACGCCGGGAGTTCACCGTAATAAGTGGGACCAACCAGATAAGGCCATGCGGTCATGAAGTACGCGTAAGTTCCGTGCGGATACTCGGGCGTGCGCACCCAGCGGCCGTTGTGCTCGTCCAGGTCACCGCTGCCGGCGTCGTACTCGTAATCTTCGGCAAATGTACCCAACGGGTAGGACGCGCTCACGTCCGGACCCTCCTGGCCGGGCATCAGCACTGTGCCATCGGGCAGCACAAGGCGGCGAGCGATGTTTCGCAGCTTGTAGCTGGATGTCATGCGATGGGGATTGCCTGCACCGTCCCAGCCGTATGGCCCATAAATGGGGTATCCATCAAGGGCGTAGCCGAGGATCGGGGAGTGCCGCGATGCATTCTCTTTCAGCGCTGCCACCAGCGGTGACTTCCCGGAGGCGGATGCCGCGATCGCATCCTGATGCCATAGATTCCGGTCGCGGTAGGACACGGTCCCGATGGAGTTGTAGATTGGAACTCCGGTCGCAAAGACGCCGACGATTCCGAGGGGCGTGATTACCGGGCGCGCCGCAGGCCGTGGATCCCTGGGAATCCGAAATTCCAATTTGCGCGGCCCGGCAGGCGCTTCGTACTGATTGGCCTCCAGCGACCCGAACGAATGTAGCGAGAGTCCCGCCGAATCGACATACACGAAATCCCGATCCCATCGCACGGCATGCACGTCCGGCGCAATCGCCAGCGCCGCCGCGTTCGCAGGCGCGGACATTACCCAACAGTGCAACTCGGGCGACGCGGCAGACGTCCCCAAAAGCGCGGCGATGAGCAGAGGAATCATTGAACGGTAATGTACACTGCGTTGGAAGGCAAACCCGCGGCAGTAACCACGACATCGACCTGGCCCTTTCCCGCCAATGCCGGTGGAATCAGAATGTTGTACTGATCCAGGCCCGGGTAAGTGCCCTGCGGACCCGCATAAGTTACCGTTGCACTTACTCCGCCGATGGTAGCCGCTGCCGAAGTGGCGCTTCCGAGTCCGCTTCCGAATAATGCCAGGTAGGAGCCTGCCGGAATAGCCGAAGTTACCGGCGTGACCGTTCCCGATTCACTTATACCGTATGCCGCCGCGAGGCCCGTATCATCCAGCATAAAGAGGTTCGGGTAAGTGGAAACTACGTTGATGCTACCCGTCGTGGAACTGCCCGCCGCGCTCACGGTGACGGCGGCCACTCCGTTCGCCATTCCTGCCGGGACGGCGAAATTGATCTGGCCGGGTGAAGCGTACGATATCTGAGCGGGCCTTGACACTCCAGCCGAATCGCGGACCGTGACCGTCGCGCCGCCGAGGGAGTTCGGCCAGTTCGCGGAGGCCGCCGCCTGCGTGGAAGTAGCGATGGTGGGGTTGAAGATCGGGTACGCGGTGACCAGCGAACCCGGCGCCGTTGGGCCGCCTTCATACGATGCCGCCGAGACGATCAGCACACCGGGGGCTACACCTCCGCCGCCGCGGTCCGCGCCGCCGCTGTTCGAATAACTGGCGCCATCCAGGAAGTTGAAGACGGCAACGCCGTTCACCCACAATCCGCAATCGCCGAGGCCGGTGGCCGTAGGCGTGGAGGCCGCGGCGGGCGCACTCGGGAATTGAAACTGGACACTCTGCACGGCGGGAAAGTTAGCGAAGATTCCGCCGTTGTTCGCGAAGCCGAACCAGGGTCCGAAGGTATAACTCGGCAGGCCGGTGGCATTGACGTAGACCGCGCTCGAGGAATAGCGCACCCGCTGCACGTCCGCGAGCGCGGGAGTAGTCACGCTTCCACTGGTCTGTACGCCTGCGGGCAGCGCACCCGGCCACGTAGTAATTGGACCAGCGGCTGGATTCGCCGGGCTGACGATTTGCGCGTACTTAGTTGCATTCGTCTCCCAAGTATTCAGGAGCGGCGATGTGGCAGCGGTCCCACTGAGCGCACCGTTCACGAAGTAATCGGTCAATGTGCCGGGCGCCTGCTGCACCTGACCGCCGGTAGCCGCGCCGCGAAACTGCCCGGCGACAATGTATGGAAATACCGGGTTGCCATTGTCATCGATAGTGACGAAGTAAGCATAGGTCCCGGCGGGAAACTCCGGCGTGACTGTGGTGCGGCCGTTGTACTGGTCCAGGTCGCCCGAACCGGCGACATAATCGTAATCCTCTACATAACGCCCAAGCGGATAACTAACGCTGACGTCCGGCCCGTATTGGTTCGCGGCGAGTTGCTGCGAGATGCCGGAATGGTTCGGCAGCGCCCAATCCGGCAGAGAGGTGCGCCTGGTGATCTGGCGAAGTTGGAAGCTCGATCTCATACGCTGAATCGCGCTCTTCGGATTCGTAGCGTCCGAATAGCCGTACGGGCCATAAATGGGGTAACCATCCTGCGCCCAGCCCAGAATCGGCGAATGCGCCCAACCGGAGGACTTCTCCTTGTAAATCGTTCCGGTTCGAGTAACTCTGGCGATCGTAAGATTGTCATTCAACTGCGCACGCAGACAGACCGGGTTCACGTGATAGTGATACTGCCCGTTTTGCGGCTGGTGTCCCTGGCACGCATCGAAGGTCTGCGATTCTCCGAAGGCCGCATTCCGCCGCCAGATGCCGTCACCGGCGCCGCCTCCGCCGCCCGGTTGCGCGAACAACGGAGCGGCGCAACATACCGCAAGCAGTAGCTTCACTTTGTCCCCTCTGCTTCTATTGCATGGCCGGAATGTAAAGGCCATATTCAGCGTTTCGGCCGAATTGTTAAGCCTGTGTAAAGTAGCACGGACGCGGCGGACCTGGGGGAACGCACCCGCACGCCTTCGATGTGAGCTACCCAGCGCCCCGTGCAGCGCGCAAAGTGCGGAAGGTGATGGACCAGCGGAGTGCGGCAACGGGCGGGATCATGTGCTGCCATTCTTTGCGCGCGCTACCGGTTAGAAGATAGATGGAGCGCGGAGGCAGTTCAACAGCAGCAGTCTCCCAGTTCCGCGTCTGGCCGCGACGAAATCGCATACGGCACGCCGCGCCCAGCGATACACCGGCAACGATGCCGAAGTGCGGAGCATCGCGATGCCAGCCTATGCCCGCGCCCGGGGCGTACTCGGTGACCAGGACTTCGGAGAACTCTTCCGCGGCGATACCGGCCAGCGCCGCTGCACGGCTCCGCGCGTCGTGGAACTCCTCGGGAATCGGAGGTCCCGGGGTCAAGCGGAAGCTCTCGAACGCGTATCTCCACCCGAACTGCGCGACTCGCCGCTTCGCGGTGACGCCGTGCATGCGTACTTCGCCGAACGAGATGCCGCGAACGAAATCGATCAGTGCGGCCTCTTTGACGGCGCTCAGAACATCGCGTTCGAGGACAAACCCATCCACAGCGCCAGCTTAAACGACGAGCGCCTCTTCGCGCGAGATCTGTCCGGACATTGCGGGCAGCCTGGACTGCTCCATTTGCCGACGCAGCATCGGGAACACCACTTGCTCTTCTTCGGCAGCGTGGCTGCGAATGAGGTCCGTGAGCGCGGCCACCTGCGGGCTCCAATCGGCGCCGCTCATCAGCTTGTCCTCCATTTCGTAGAGCAGGATCTTCATTTCGGCATGGTCGTCATAGAGTTGTTTGCTCTCATCGGACTCGCGGGCTTGCCCGTGGACGATCGGGTACACCACATCCTCTTCAGCCATGGCGTGCTTGGCCAGTTTGCGTTTGAGCGCCAGGAAGAGGCGGGATCGCTGCATCTTGGAATCCTGCGGCGCCTGACTCAACTGTTCGCAGACGGAGAGAATCTGCCGGTGATCTTCAATGAGAAGCTCGAACGGGTCGCCGCCCGCTTTGACGCGGCCGGAGGCCGTCACTATTCCGATGAGAGGAGGCACCAGTTTGCCGCCAATCACGCCCGCCGCCACACCGCCGAGAAACATCGCTAATTTGCTCATAGCCTCTGAGTAACATGCAGGCGCGGGCCGGAAGTAGCGATTTTCGAACGCGTGAAACACCGCCGTGCGATTGGCGACATACGGCGGTGGACGGACGAACGCGGGATACGCGACGATCAATCGTGTGCAGGGCCTGTGGCACAAAAACGCGATTGTCTACACGATCGATGTGGAGTCTTTCGCCGACGGCAATGGAGATGGCATCGGCGATTTTCTGGGGCTTTCGAAGAAGCTGGATTACCTTGCCGGCCTGAACGTCAATTGCCTGTGGCTGCAGCCGTTCTTCCCTTCCCCGTTTCGCGATCACGGCTACGATATCAGCGACTACTACGCGATTGATCCAAGGTACGGCACGCTCGGAGATTTCGTCGAGTTTTCGCAGGCCGCGCGCGATCGGGGCATCCGCGTGATCGCCGATCTGGTGGTCAACCACACTTCCAACGAGCATGCGTGGTTTCAGACGGCGCGCCGCGACCGCAAATCCAAATACCGCGACTGGTACGTCTGGTCGAAAGAGAAGCCGCCGAATGCCGGGCAGGGCATGGTATTTCCCGGCGTGCAGAAGACCACGTGGACGTTCGATGAGGAGGCAGGCGAGTATTACTACCACCGCTTCTACGATTTCCAGCCGGACCTCAACACCGGAAACGCGGAGGTTCGCGCCGAGATCGCGCGCATCATCAAGACCTGGGTGCAACTCGGGGTCAGCGGCTTTCGCGTGGACGCGCTGCCGTTCGTGATTTCGACAAAAGGTCCGGGCAAAACAAACTTCGGAGACTGCCCGGAGTATCTGGTGGACATGCGAGAGTGCCTGTCCTGGCAGCGCGGGGACGCCGTATTCATGGCGGAAGCGAATCTGCCGCCGGACCAGGTGTCGATGTACTTCGGCGAAGGCGACAGGGTCCACGTGATTTTCAATTTCTTCGTGAACCAGCATCTGTGGCTCGCGCTGGCGCGGCAGAAGGCGCAGCCCATACGGGATGCATACGCGGCGCTGCCAAAGATTCCAAAGTACTGCGAGTCGGCGAACTTCCTGCGTACTCACGACGAGCTGGATCTGGCGCGCCTGAGCGATGGCGAGCGCGAGGAAGTGTTTCGAGAGTTCGGTCCGTCGCCGGACATGCAGCTTTATGGCCGGGGAATCCGCCGGCGCGCTGCGCCGATGCTCGGCAATAACCGCGACCGGATCGAACTCGCCAACAGCCTGATGCTGACGCTGCCTGGAATTCCGGTGCTCCGCTACGGAGACGAAATCGGAATGGGCGAGGATCTCTCGCTGAAAGAGCGCGATCCGATCCGCACTCCGATGCAATGGGCCAATGCCGCGAACGCGGGTTTCTCGGCGGCATCCGCGGAGAAGCTTGTGCTTCCGGTGATTCAGCACGGAGAGTTCGGCTACGAGCACGTGAACGTGGCGGCGCAGCAACGGGATCCGCAATCACTGCTCAATTGGATGGAACACATGACGCGACTGCGGCTGCGCTGCCCCGAATTCGGAGAAGAGGAGTGCCGGTGGCTTACGGTGAGCGACCCCGCCGTGCTGGCGCATGCATGCACCGCCGACCGCGGCTGCGTCGCGGCGGTGCACAACTTGAGCGGGAGGGAAATTGAGGCGGAGATCGAGCTGTGCGGAGGCATTCAAGGAGTGGTGGATCTTCTGCAGCACACGGAATCACCGGTTTCCCAGGACGGCCGGCTGCATATCAAGCTGAAGCCGTACGGCTACGCCTGGTTGCGGGAGAGCAACTCGGAACAGCGGGGCTAGGGAAGCATTGTCGCGGGGAGAATCACGACCCGCCACAAACTTCCGGCGGGGTCAAGGCATTATGCGGCGGGAGGGATGTTGAGGCGCTTCTCGACTTCCAAAAGGCGGCGTTCCAGGGTGTCGACGCGGCTACGGAGCGCCGTTTCGTTCACCTCATTCTGCGCGAGCCGCTTGTTGTTCGATTCGGCGAAGTTGTAAAAGGCCTTCAGCACTTCGGTCTGGTTGTCGCGAATCGCCTCGATGAGTTCGTCTTTGAGGTCTTGGAGGTCGCCTTTCGTCGAGGGCGCGTTGCGGTCGAATTCTGCCATACGTTTGCTTCCAGTAAGTTGGAGGCGCGGGTCGGAATTGAACCGACGAATAAAGGTTTTGCAGACCTTTGCCTTACCACTTGGCTACCGCGCCTCACCGGAGGGCCTGATTGCAAAATAACCCGCCGCGCACCCTCAAGTCAAACCGCGGCCATGCTTCATAATAGTCTGGTGCCCACCTCGCTTGACCGCATTCTCGATTCCGGCGACCCTTCGCTCTTCGTCATCGCCACTCGCGCCCCGGGTCCTCGCGGCAGCCTTCCGATCACCGCCGAAATGCTGCTCCAGCGGCCCTCCGGCGATCTGTTTGGCCTCTCGCAAGACGCCGGCATGGGCTGGAATCCAGCCGAGCTCGGTGGGCCCGAATTCCTCATCCTCAGCACCCACGGCGGTATCCGCGCCGCTGATGGCACGCCGGTCGCGCTCGGCTATCATACCGGTCACTGGGAGGTCGGCCTGCTCATGGATGCCGCGGCGAAAGAGCTGAAGTCGCTCGGCGCCGTGCCCTTCGCCGCGTATTGCACGGACCCGTGCGACGGCCGCACGCAAGGCACCACCGGCATGTTCGATTCGCTCGCGTATCGCAACGATGCCGCCAGCGTCTTCCGGCGCCTCATTCGGTCCTTGCCAACGCGGGCCGGTGTCCTCGGAGTCGCCACGTGCGACAAAGGTCTTCCCGCCATGATGATGGCGCTCGCCGCCACGCGCGACCTTCCGTGCGTTCTGATTCCCGGCGGCGTCACTCTCCTCGCCGAAGAAGGCGAGGATGCCGCTAAGGTCCAGAGCGCGGGGGCGCGCTTCGCTCACGGACAAATCTCGCTCGACGATGCCGCCCTCAACCTGTGCCGCGCCTGTGCGACTCCCGGCGGCGGCTGCCAGTTCCTGGGAACCGCCGCGACGTCGCAGGTGGTCGGCGAAGCCCTTGGCATGTCGCTGCCGCACTCCGCGCTCGCGCCCTCCGGTCATCCGATCTGGCTCGATATGGCCCGCCGGTCCGCGCACGCGGCCCTCAACCTGCGCAGCCGCGGTCTGGCGATGCGCGATGTGCTCTGCGAAGCCAGCGTGCGGAATGCTCTCGTGGTCCACGCCGCCTTCGGAGGCTCCACCAACCTGATCCTGCATCTGCCCGCGATCGCCTTCTCTGCCGGGTTGGCACGGCCCACGATTGACGATTGGACGAGCGTCAACCGGCAAACGCCGCGCCTCGTCGACGCGCTCCCGAACGGTCCGCGCAATCATCCGACCGTTCAAGTGTTCCTTGCCGGTGGCGTACCCGAAGCGATGCTCCATCTCCGGCGCGCGGGTCTGCTCGATACCCGTGTCCGCACCGTCACCGGCGAGACGCTCGATACCGCGCTCGATTGGTGGGAGCAGTCCGAACGCCGTGCGATCCTCCGCCGCGAGCTCCGCGAGCGGGACGGCGTCGACCCGGACGATGTGATCATGGACGCCGATGGCGCTCGCCGCCGCGGGCTCACCTCCACGGTCACCTTCCCGACAGGCAATCTCGCTCCCGGCGGATCGGTCATCAAGAGCACTGCACTCGACCCGAGTGTGGTTGGCGCGGATGGCATCTTCCGGCACACCGGCCCCGCACGCGTGTTCCTCAGCGAAAAGACCGCCATCGCCGCGATCAAAAGCCACGGCGACGACCGCATCCGTGCAGGCGATGTGCTGGTGCTCATCTGCCGCGGCCCCATGGGCTCCGGCATGGAAGAGATCTACGAGATCACATCGGCACTCCGCTACCTGCCGTTCGGGAAGCACGTCGCGGTGCTCACCGACGCAAGGTTCAGCGGCGTTTCGACGGGCGCCTGCATCGGGCACGTAACGCCCGAAGCGCTCGCCGGAGGCCCGATCGGGAAAGTGCTGGACGGCGACAGCATCGAGATCGTGATCGACCGCGCCACGCAAACCGGGACCGTGAACTTCCTGGGCGACCTCAACGCCCGTCCGTTGCGCGCCGACCTCGCGCCCGACCCGGCCCTTCCGCCCGAAACTCGCCTCTGGGCCGCGCTGCAGAACGCCAGCGGAGGCACATGGGGCGGATGCGTTTTCGATGTGGACAAAATTTACAGTCGACTTCTTGCGCCGGGGTACCGTGATGCATAGTACAATTCTGGAATGCGAGTAGTTTGGGCCGTGTTGTTGTGTGTCTTCTCGTGTTCCGCAATGAACCCCCTCGAAACCCGCCTGGATCATCAAATGCGATCCTGGCAAAAACGCCTGGGACTCGATGATTGGGATCTTTCAGTTCGCGTGGTGCGGCAGAACGCAATCGATTCGAATGCGTGGGGCACCGCGGAGTGGAATCCGGACGCGAAGACGGCAGTCATCAGCGTGCTCGACCCGCGCGATTACAACCTGAAGGGCGGAGACCTTCGGCTGGACATGGAATGCACAATCGTCCACGAGCTGGTTCATATCCAAACATCGCCGCTCTCCGCGCCCAACGATCACGTGCGGGAAGAAGTAGTGAATCGCATCATGACGGCTTTGATGGGCCGCTCCTGCCCTAACTAGTACGCGCCAACAGAAATCCCTCGGGTCGGTGACGGGCGAGGCGCGCCGGCTTCGAACGCGGCAGCGTTGCAGATCGAACAGAAGTGTTCGACAATTCAGACAGTGAAGGGTAGCGAGTTTCTGCGCAAAGTGAAGGCTGAGGACCTGTGATGTTTACGCCCCACCTACCCGGCTAGCTTTCTCCGCGAAAGAGATGGCAGCGGATTTCACGTGCGATTCCCCGATCTTCCTGAAGCACTCACGGGGGGAACGGATCTCAACGACACCCGCGAAGAAGCTACCGATTGCCTTGCGGAGGCTCTTGCCGGCCGCATTTCGCGCGGAGAGGACATCCCCAAGCCGTCCGCTTTGAAACGGGGGCAGCATCCGATCACCGTTCCTCTCTATCTCGCACCGAAACTGGCACTTTACCTCGCCATGAGAGAAAGCAATCTTCGAAACACGGACGTGGCAAAGCGGCTGGGCGTAAGCGAAACGGTGATACGCCGCATGCTGGACCCGAAACACAATACGAAACCCGAGAAGATCCAAGCCGCGCTGGCTGCGCTCGGCAAGAGAATCGTTCTCAGTTTCGAGGACGCAGCGTAGCCCGCAAAAAAAAAGCTCCCCCGCGCTCCACGGCTCCGATGACGGAGCCCTGAAGCGCGAAGGAGCGGTGACTACCCTCGCGGGAACCTACCGCCGGACTTCAGCCCCGCCGCGACCGCCAACCGCAGCAGCCGCCGGAGCCGGAGGCAGAAACTTCGGATCCAGAATCTTCTGAATCTGGTCCTTCGCCGCTTCCAGATGCGCCTTAGTGTCGTGATCGGTCGCCTTCGGCAGCGCCGATGCGATGGTGGCGTTCAGCGCCTTCAACTCAGCGCGATAGAACGGCTTCTCATCGTCACTCCTGGCCGGAGCCGCGCCGCGTCCGCCACCCGGAGCGCCCGCTCCGCCGCGACCGCCCGCAGCCGCACCTGCCATCCCGTTGATCTTGCGATCGAGCAGGTCGAGGTACTCGTTCTGCAGGTTGCGCCGGTACGCGTCGATCTTCACCTGCGTGCCATCCAGTTCCTTCCAGACGCCCTTGCGGACACTGGAGAGCAACTCAGCCGCCGTATACGCTGCCGTGCCGTCGATGGTTTGCTGTTCGATCAGCCGGGCGAAGCGCTGGTCGTTCAGCACGGTGTTCAGCACGCTGCCCTGCGCATTGCGGATGCGGGTTAGCGCGCCCGTCGCTTCGATGCGCCGCAGAATCTCCGGGTCCACCATCCAAACCGGCGTCGAGAGCGCATTGTCCACGATGAACTTCACGGCTTCCTGCTGCTTGATTTTCGGAATCAGCGTGAAGACGCGGCCTTCCTGCCCGACCACCTTCTCCTGGCTGTTGAAGCCACCAACCACCGAAGCGACGTGATTCATCTCGAGTTGCCACTGGCTCAGCATACGGCCGTACACCTCGCCGAGATCCTCGTACGTCTCGCCTTCCTTCCACGTGGTGGCGGGCATCAGCATCTTGGCGACGCGCTGCAGGTTCTTCATGCCGAGCGCCGTGCTCTTCACCGGATCGGCATCGCCCACGGCCTCGGTCTCTTCACCGGGGTCGGAGCCCTGCGCGTTGGGCGTGGAGAAGCGCAGCCAGGGCGTCGTATCCTGCTCGCGAGCCCATTTATCCAGCGTGGCCTTCTCGTCCTGAGGGGTAGAGGCGGAGAGCGGCGAATAGCCCCACTTGGTCGCCCAAACATCGTACGGACCGATGCGCGGAATCAAATCCTCCACCGCGATGCCATCCTCGGGCTGCGCGACGTAGTTGAATCGCGAGTAATCCATAATCGAAGGCGTGTGGCCCATTTTGTGGACCCACTCCTTATCGCGAATCTTATCGGCCGGGTACATGGAGCTGGCTTTCATGTTGTGCTGGAACCCGAGCGTGTGACCGACTTCATGGCACACAACGTATTCCAGCAGGCGGCCCATCAAATCATCGGGGAGCGGCAATTTCTGCGCGCGCGGATCCAGCGGACCCACCTGCACGAAGTACCAATCGCGCGCCAGGTTCATCACATTGTTATAGAACTGGATATCGGCGTTCAGAATCTCGCCGGTGCGCGGATCGGAAATGTGTGGACCGCTCGCATTCTCAACTGTCGAAGGCAGCCACCGGATGACCGAGTGACGCACGTCTTCGGGGCTCCAATCGGGGTCCTGCTGCGCGGTGGGAGCTTCCTTGGCGATGATCGCGTTCTTGAAACCGGCGGCTGCGAACGCTTCGTTCCAATCCTCCACGCCCTTCTTCAGCCACGGCACCCACTTCTTGGGCGTCGCCGCGTCGATGTAGTACACAATCGGCTTCACCGGCTCGGACATCGCCGCGTTCGGATCTTTCTTTTCGAGGCGCCAGCGGGCGATATAACGGACGGTTTTGGCGCGATACTCGTCAGCAGTAAAGTCCATCTGCGCCGTGGTGAAGTAGCCGACACGCTCGTCGAAGAGCCGCGGCATCATGGGTTTTTCGGGCAGACGCACCATGCTGTGATGCAGAACAACGGAAGCGCTGTTGCCGCGCATTGCGCCTGCGCCCAGCCCGCCGCCGCGTCCGCCGCCTGCCGCCGCGCCGGCGCCGCCCGCGCGAGTGTAGGTAGCGGTGACTTCCGCTTCCACGTTATCCGGGAAAGTTGCCACGTGGTCGATAAAAGACCGGGTCGCGTCGAACGCGGTTGCACCCAACTGCTGGCGCGCGCTGAATTCCGGCACGTCGGCATTGAGCAGACGGCTGACATCGATCACCGGGTCGCCATCATGGTACGCCGCAACGTTGAACGCCAGAATGATGGTGGCGTTGTTGGCGTTCCTGACTGCTTCGGAAATGGGTGAATCGGGGTTCGCGGTCATGCTGAAGTTGATGTCGCGCAGATAGACGCGGTCATTTCTCAATTCCCAAGCCACTACGCGATTGGCCACCTGGCCGCCGCCGTAACCCACGCCGGCGGTTGTTTTCGCGATCTGCGTATTCCACAGATACTGTTTCCCGAGTTCGCTCTTCGGAATCTCGTAATAAAAACGTTCGCCGATCTGGTGGACCGTAAACAGCCCCTTCTTCGACTTTGCGTTTTTCGTAATGACACGATCGAACGGTTGCGGATTCGGCGCGGTCAACGCCGCTCCTCCTCCGATTCCTCCGCGTCCGCCGCCACCACCGCCTTGCGGCGCAGGCTCGTCCTGCGCGAAAGCACCGGTCACGGCAACAAGCAACAGGGCTGTTGCGAACCACTTCATAGGCTAACCTCCAAATTTTGGACTATCAGGTATTATGCACTTTCACGGCGCCGCCGTGGGAACGGCTTCGCCAGGGAACTTATGTGGGGCGTTTAGATGGAGCGGATGGTTACCGCCGTAATATCGTCGGCGCGGGCGCCCCCGCTGAAGTGCAGCACGTCTTCCAGAATCGCGTCGGTGACCGCCATGGCGCTGGCCGATTGGGTCCGCCGCATCGTCTCGATCACGCGCGCTTCGCCGAAATCCTCGCCCTGCTCGCCGCCGGCCTCGGTAACTCCATCGGAGTACAGAACCAGTTCGTCGCCGGTGCGAAGGTCCACCACCGACTCGCCGCAATGCCAGTTGCGAAAGGCGCCCAGCATCGTCGCCGTGGGTCCCAGCTTTTCCACCTCGCCCGTGGACCGCAGCAGCAGCGGGGGCAAATGACCGCAATTTGCGTACCGCAGGACGCCCGTTCGGTCGTTATAGACGGCGAAAAAAACAGTCGCGAATCGCTCCACCGCGGTCGAATCGTAGAAATGGCGATTCACCGTCTCCAGCATCTTCGCGGGAGCCAGCAGCGCCGTCGGCGGCTGGCTTCGGAAACACGCCTGCAAATTCGCCATCAGCAGCGCTGCGGGAATTCCCTTCCCCGAAACGTCGCCGATGGCGAAACCCATGGTCGCGTCATCCACCTCGATAAAGTCGTAGTAATCGCCGCCGACTTCGCGAGCCGCAACACAGCGCCCCGCATAGTCCAACGTAGCGCGCGGTTGCAGCGTCCGCGGAAACAGCTTCTGCTGCACGTTCGCGGCGATCTCCAGTTCGCTCTTGCGCTTCCGCTCGCCCTCCGCCTGCTTCCTGACTACAGAGATCACCTTCTGGTTGTCCCAGGGTTTCTGAATGAAGTCGCAAGCCCCGCGCCGCATGGCCTCCACAGCCAAATCCACGCTGCCCCACGCCGTCATCACCACGATCGGAGCCCGATTGCCCATGGCGTCCAACCCGGCGAGCAGTTCAAGGCCTTCCTCACCGCTGGTCGTGTCGCGCGTGTAGTTCAGGTCCGCCAGAATCAGATCGAAGGCCTCTGCCTGCGCGGCGTGCAACAGAGCTTTCGGTGAATCCACGGTTATCGCCTGAAAGCCCTCACCCTTTAACAGCAGGCGCATGGCTTCCAGCACATCCGGTTGGTCGTCGCACACCAACACACGCACGGGACGCGAAGGTGACACTGACGCGGCTAACTCCATTTGCATCGCTGGCATCCACGATTATCGACGATCAAAGCGCACCTTTAGTGCCGCATTCGGGAACTTTTTTAAAGCACTTACACACCGGGTACTGTCCGATTTCGGGACGCGCCGGACACCCGCGCTTCAGCGGTCCACACCGAAACAATACGTGTCGTTGGAGTTCGTGGGGCTGATTCCATATTCGCCCGCCGTCAGGCCGTAAGCCGGCGTCATCTCATACACCAGGACTCCAATTCTGCGGATGGTCACGCCGATGGATGGCGGGAGTCCGCCCGCTATAGGAGGCGTCTGCCGGTAATCCCGCCGCGACTCCAGCCTATAAAGTTGAAAGCGGCGAATGTCGGCCTCCGAATCAACCCGCATGATGAACGTGACCCGGTCGCCTTCCCGCACCCGCACCGGCGAACGCCCACCGGAAACGCGGTAGACGAAGCCGCCGGGGCCCATGATGCTGGTTGTTCGTGTTCGTGTGGCCATCGCCCGTTCCAGCGGCATGTCGCCCGCCGGTCCGCGCATAACCGGCACGCCAACGAATTCGGCGCCGAAATCGGCGACGCCGCCCTCCTGCCGGGGAGCCGCTCCCGCGCCAAACGTCAGGTCGACAACATCGCCGGGCCGATAATGGCGAACTTCGTCGCCCACCAGAAACTGGATGTCGTCCGGCGTGCCTCCCAAATACGTTCCGTTCACCATCGCGCCGCTGCGCAGCCGCAGGGTATCGGCATGCACTGCCAGAGCCAGTGCAAAAGCCGCGAGAATCACTCGCCTCATACAGACCTTTATTATCGCCAGCAAAGCGGTTTGTTATCATGAAAATCTCCCCAAGATGATTGTTGAAGCCCACGTCGCGCGATTCGACTCTATCTCTCTCGACTCCGGCTCCACGCTTGCGCCAATCGAGATCGCCTACGAGACTTACGGCGAACTGAACGGCGCTAAATCCAACGCAATTCTCGTAGAACACGCCTTTTCCGGGGACGCCCACGCTGCCGGCATCAGCCCTGAGACCGGCAAGCCCGGCTGGTGGGACAACATGATCGGGCCCGGCAAGGCCTTTGACACTTCGAAGTACTTCGTCATCTGCACCAACGTTCTGGGGGGCTGCCGCGGCACCACCGGCCCTTCGTCCATCAACCCCACCACGGGGTGCCCTTACGCGATGTCGTTTCCGGTTCTCACCATCGGCGATATGGTGCGCGCTCAGAAAATGCTGGTGGATTCGCTCGGCATCGGCCGGTTGCTTGCGGTGACAGGCGGATCGATGGGCGGCATGCAGGCGCTCGAGTGGGCAGTGGCGTACCCCGACCGGGTGGTCGCCGCCATTCCCATCGCCACCACGACGCGGCACAGCGCGCAGCAGATCGCGTTTAACGAAGTCGGCCGCCAGGCGATCATGGCCGACCCCGACTGGTGCGATGGCAACTATTACGGCAAGAATCCGCCGGCGCGCGGACTTTCAGTGGCCCGCATGGTCGGCCACATCACGTACATGAGTGACGATTCCATGCGCGAAAAATTCGGCCGCCGGCTGCGCGGAAAAGAAAACTTCGGGTTTGGATTCGATGTCGATTTCGAAGTGGAGAGCTACCTGCGCTACCGCGGCAGCCAGTTCGTCGGCCGCTTCGACGCCAACTCTTACCTGTACATCACCAAAGCGATGGACTATTTCGACCTCACGAACGGCCGCGGCTCCCTGGCCACGGCGCTTGAGCCCGCGCGCGCCCGCTTCCTGGTGATCAGCTTCAGCTCCGACTGGCTTTACCCTTCCTATCAATCGCAGGAAATTGTCCGCGCCCTGCGCTCCCGCAACTGCGACGTGGCTTATGTCGAACTGCAATCCAACTATGGCCACGATTCGTTCCTGGTGGATGTGGCCGAGCAGGCCGACCTGGTCCGCGGGTTCCTCGCCAGCACGTTCGAGAAGGTGCAATGAGCGCGCAGCCGGACCAGGCTTTTGTCCGCGAGCTCCTCGGGCGCAGCGATTACGCCATCATCGGCGAGATCGTGGAGCCGCGCACGCGAGTGCTCGATCTGGGCTGCGGCGAGGGTGAACTGCTGCACTGGCTGGCGGCGAACAAGGGCGTGGACGCGCGCGGCGTGGAGATTGATGGAGCCCGTGTGCAGCGCGCCATTGCGCGAGGTGTCTCGGTGTTCCAGAGCGACATCGACGAAGGCCTGGCCGATTATCCCGGCGGAGCTTTCGATTACGTGATCCTCAGCCAAACCCTGCAGGAGACGCGCGACCCCCGCAGGGTGCTTCGGGAAATGCTGCGCGTGGGGCGGCGCGGCATCGTGGCGTTCCCGAACTTCGGACACTGGCGCGTGCGAACGGCGATGTTACTCAGCGGACGCGCGCCGCGAACGAGCCTGTTTCCGTACGAGTGGTACGAATCGCCGAACATACACTTTCTGACCGTACAGGATTTCGAATCGCTGGCCGCGCTGGAGAAAGTCACGATCGAGCGGCGCTACTTTCTTTCGGGAAATCGCAGAATCACGTGGCGGCCGAACTTATTCGCGGAAGTGGCGATCTATCTGCTTTGCAACGGGGCGCCGGGGAATCGGCCTCGGTAGATCCCGAGGCTTTAAAGAACGCCTGGCTCGATCTTCAGTGTTCGCGTCGCCGTATCCAGCGTCGCCATTGTTCCCAGTGGGATCGTTCGCGGATATGGGCCATGCCCGATCGGGAGTCCGCCAAGCACGGGACGCCTAACTCACCCAATTGATCGCGCAGTACGTCGATAAACGAGCACTTCCCTCGATTCCGCCGCCCAGTCGCCGGCCTCCGGCCGCGGACGCCCGGTGTCCCACAGGACGTCACCGGAAATCATCCGGCAGCTCGATCGGAAGTAGCGACCGGTCTCCAGACCGGTTGCAGGCGAGCGAGGCTCGCCCGGGGCGCGCTCCGCGCGCCTGGTGGTTCTATTGCACCAAGTGGTTGCCCGGGGCGGCCGACGCACCTCGTTAATCAGTTGAGTTGATTAGAGATAGCGTTCGGCTCTCGGCTTGCTCTTGAGAGTGTGGAGTCAACAAGGAGCGGACGCCATGAAAAAATCAAATCGCGTGAGATGGATCTCTGGGGCACTGGTTCTTGCTGGCGCAATGGTATTAAATAGTGCGCCGGCAATGGCGCAGGATTACGGGTATCCAGGCGCTTACAACGCCCCTGCAATGGGACAACTCGACAGCCTGGTGTCACGCATTGCGCTGTATCCGGATCCGCTGCTGGCCCAGATCTTTGCCGCGGCTGCTTTCCCGGATCAGATTGCCGCCGCCGCACAAGGTTCGGGCGGGCCGTTCGACCCTTCCGTCGAGGCATTGATGCAGTATCCAAGCGTGTTGCAGATGATGGCGTCCGACCCTGGCTGGACGCAGGCTCTCGGTCAAGCCGTGATGCAGAACGACGCCGCTGTGATGGACGCGATTCAGAATCTGCGTCGTGAAGCGCAGCAATATGGATACCTCCAAAGCGGTCCGCAGATGCAGGTGGTAGACGACGGCGGGTACATTGACATCATGCCGGTGGGCGGGTACATGTATGTGCCGATGTATGACCCGTTCGTCGTGTTTGCCCGGCCTCGTCCGGGGTTCTTCGTCGGTGGAGCGATTCGCTTCGGCGGCGGCTTCCGGTGGGCCGCCGGTTACAACCGCTTCGATTGGGGACGGCATGAACTCTTTGTGAACCGTCGAGTGTGGACGGCGCCCGCGCGGTCATACGCGTGGCCTCGAAATGGCTTCGAACAGCGCAGGTTCGAGAATAACGGGCGGAGTTTCACGGGCGGCAATCGCGAGTGGAACCGGAACTACACGCCTCCGGCGGAATCGCAGCGGCGCGACTTCGGCCGCCAGTCCGAGCAGCGGAACTTTACGGCGCCCCAACAGCAACCGCAGCAGCGCAGCTTTCAGGCGCAGCAGCCCGGGCGCGACTTCAACCGGCAGGCGCCGCAAAACTTCACCGCTCCTCAAGCAAGGCAGCAGCGGAATTTCACTGCTCCGAGACAGATGGAGCAGCGCAACTTTACCGCTCCCAGACAGATGGAGCAGCGGAACTTTAGCGTTCCCAGCCAGATGGAGCACCGCAACTTTACGCCTCAGCAGCACAACGAAAGAGGCTTCGGAGGCGGCCACGAGGGTCATGGCCGGGGGCGCTAGCCCTCGAACACGGCCTCGCCGCCGACCACTGTCCGCACAATCGGCAGGTCTTTGATCTTCTCCACGGGCGTCGAAAATAAATCGGCGCCCAGCACTACGAAATCCGCCAGCTTCCCCGCCTTGATCGAACCCTTCACCTTTTCCTCATGCGAGTTATACGCGCCGTTGAGCGTGTTTACGCGCAACGCCTCCTCTAAAGTGATCCGCTGGTTCGCGCCCCACGTCTTTCCGTCCCAACCCGTACGCGTGACCATGCCCTGCATCGCCATTCGAGGATCGAACGGGCCCGGGTCGAAGTCCGAACCGGCAGCCGCATGAATACCGGCATCCAGCAGCGTGCGATAGGCCATGCAGCGCTTCATGAGGTCCTCGCCATAAAACACAAATTTGTCGGAGTTGTAGTATGCGTACGTGGTAAACAGCGCCGGCACGCAATCGAGAGCCTTCATGCGGCGCACGATGTCATCGTTAATGAGAGTGCAGTGCGTGATCTTCGGCCGCGAATTGGCACGCGGGAAGGCTTTTTGCGCGCGCTCCACCGCGGTCAGGAACATATCGATGGCCACGTCGCCATTGGCGTGGCAATTCACCTGAACCCCGGCGCGATGCACGCGCTCGACCCACGCGTTCAAATCCTCCTGCGTGATGGTGACGTTGCCCTTGTACGTGGTGCCGGGATAGTTCACGCTGAGCGCCATGGTGCGCTCGGAGAAGGATCCATCGATGGTGTGCTCGCTGGTCGCGCCCACGCGAAGCCACTCGTCGCCGAAGCCGGATTCCACCGCCGCCGAAAGGAACGCATCCAATTCGCGGCCGCCCGCCTCATAGCTGATGCGATGCTTCAAGTTGCCGTCGGCGCGCACCTTCTGCATCGCCGCCAGACTGCCGCCTTCGTGATGCACCGTTGTTACGCCATAACGCGCGAACATTTTGGAAATGTGCGCCAAGCCATCGCGCTGCCGCTGATCCCGCTGCTCGGGCGTAAAGGTCACGCGGCGACCCGCGCGATTCACCGCGCCCATCGCGGCATCGGTTACACGGCCATTGAGCATGCCATCGGCATCGCGATCGAAAGTTCCTCCGGCGGGATTCGGAGTGTCCTTGGTAATGCCCGCAAGCTCGAACGCTTTCGTGTTGTAAAACGCCGTGTGCCCGCCGCGATGATGAACTGCCACCGGATCCTCCGTCGAGACCTGATCAAGATCCCGGCGGTTGAGCATACGCCCATCCTTCAACTTCGTATCGTCGAAGAAGTATCCGCTTACCCATGTGCCCGGCGGAGTCGAGCGAGCACGCGCCCGCAATTTATCGACGATGGAAGCAATCGTCACGAACTCCACTTCATAAGGGTTGCCGACCAGCACCTCGTATAACAGGGTCATGCCCGGAGCATGATTGTGAGTATCGATGAAGCCGGGAACTATGCTCATTCCGCGCGCATCGAACGTGCGGGTGTTCTTCCCGGCGAGCCCGCGAATTTCGGAGTCCTGCCCCACGGCGACAAAGCGTCCACCGGAGACGGCAAAAGCTTGAGCGCGAGGCATTCCCGAATCGACGGTATACACTTTCGCGTTCGTGACCACCAGGTCCGGAGACGAATCGCCCCAAGCCGCTCCTGCCGCGCCCAAGCTCGCGAGCCCCAAAAAATCACGACGCCTCATCTCTCGTGCCTCCGTCTCTCAGGTCCTTATACAATACCGTGGTATCGCAGTATCGCCCGTCGGGATACAAGGCGTAATTTGGAATCACGCCGGCCTTGCGCCATCCGGTGGCGAGGTACAAGCGCTCCGCCGGATCGCCGGCCACGGTATCTAAAACCAGCAGCCACTTTCCCGCGCGCAGACAAGCCGATTCCACTGCCGACATGAGCGCACGAGCGACTCCCTGCCCGCGCGCCGATCGCCGCACCAGTAACTTCGCGATATCGGCGCGATGCGGCTGATTCGGCGCCGGCGACCACACCGCCTGCACCGTGCCTGTCAACTCATCACCGGTAAACGCGCCCAGCAATACCCGCCGGCCCTGCTGCGCTTTTTCGACGCACTCTTCGAAGAATCGCTCCGCTTCCCGCCGCGTCAATCCGTGCATGAAACTCACGCTTGCCCCGCCCTGCACGCAATCCAGCAGCACCTCCGCAAGCGCCGGCAAGCACGCCCGCGCTTCGCCGCCCTTTAATTCGCGCACTTCCATCACAGACGCTAGAGTACACCCGGAGTACACTGGTTCCTATGGCGTCCACGACCAACGCAATCGATGCGGCTCCGTTGCCGCTCACCGCGCTGACCGACGATGAGAAGCTTTTCCAATCGACGGTTCGGAAATTCGCGCGGGAGCAGATCCGTCCCTACGTTCGTGAGATGGATGAAGCCGGCGTTTTCCGGAAAGAGATTATCGCTCAGTTTTTCGAAATGGGCCTCATGGGAATTGAGATTCCCGAAGAGTACGGCGGCCAGGGCGGCACGTTCTTTCAGGCCATTCTCGCGGTGGAAGAACTCTCCGCGGTGGACCCTTCGGCCGGCGTCATCGTAGACGTCCAGAACACGATTTGCAATAACGCGCTGCTGCGCTGGGCAACGCCGGAGCAGAAGAAAAAATACCTGCCCCGCCTGGCCGAAAACACAGTGGCTTCTTATGCGCTCAGTGAAGCGGGCAGCGGCTCCGATGCGTTCGCGATGGCGACGCGCGCGGAGGACAAGGGCGACCATTTCCTGCTCACCGGCCGCAAGCTTTGGATCACCAATGCCGCCGAAGCCGGATTCTATCTCCTGTTCGCCAACGCCGACCCCGCCGCCGGATACAAGGGCGTTACCGCCTTTCTGGTGGAGCGAACGTTCCCTGGTTTTCAGGTCGGCAAAAAGGAGGATAAGCTCGGGCTGCGCGCCTCGTCGACTTGCGAGCTCATCCTGGATAACTGTCGCGTGCCCCGCGAAAACGTGATGGGCGAAGTCGGCAAGGGCTACAAAATCGCGATCGAAACATTGAACGAAGGGCGCATCGCGATTGGCTCGCAAATGATCGGCCTCGCCCGCGGCGCTCTCGATCATGCCGTCGCGTATGCCCGCGAACGCAAGCAGTTCGGCAAAGCGATCGGCGAATTCCAGGGCGTGCAATTCGATCTTGCGAAGATGGCGACGGAAATCGAAGCCGCCCGGCTGCTGGTGTACAACGCCGCCCGGCTGCGCGATGCCGGGATGCCGTTCCTCACCGAAGCGGCCATGGCGAAATATTATAGTTCGGAGGTCGCGGAGAAGGTCGCCTCGAAGGCCATCGAAGTTCACGGCGGCGTCGGCATTACCAAGGACTATCCGGTGGAGAAGCTGTATCGCGACGCCAAAATCGGCCGCATCTACGAAGGCACCAGCAATATACAGTTGGTGACCATCGCGAAGAAACTGTTAGGCAAGTGAGCCCGTCTCACTCAATTGAGGGTTCCATGCGTTTAATCGTTGTATCGGCCGCTCTGGCCGCTATGTACCTGCCATTGGGGGCGGCGGCTCAGACCGCCCCCGCCGCCTCTGACGTAAATCCGGACGAAATCATACAGAAGTTCGCCGCGAAGGAGGCTCAGTTCGCCGCCGCGCGCAACAACTATACGTACCGGCAGAGCGTGAAACTGCAGGAACTCGACGCTGGAGGCAACCCCACAGGCGGACAGTGGGAGATTGTGGAAGACGTCATCTTCACACCGGAAGGCAAGCGCATGGAAAAGGTGGTGTATGCACCTGTGGTCACGCTGCGGAACATCCTGCTGACGCCGGAAGACGAGCAGGACCTTCGCAACGTGCAGCCGTTTGTGCTCACCACGCCCGAACTGCCGGAATACGACATCAAGTATCTCGGCCGCGAAAAGGTCGACGAGATCGGCACGTACACGTTCGATGTGAAGCCGAAAAAGCTCACCCCGGGCAAGCGCTATTTCGAAGGAAAGATCTGGGTGGATGACCGCGATCTGCAAATCGTAAAGACCTTCGGAAAAGGCGTCGGCGAACTCAAGCGCGGCTCCAGCAAAGGGCAGGCATTCCCCCGCTTCGAAACATACCGCGAGCAGATCGACGGCAAGTATTGGTTCCCCACCTACACGCACGCCGATGACGTCCTGCACTTCAAAGACTCCGACCAGCGGATCCGCATGACGGTCCGCTACACCGACTACAAGCGGTACGAAGGCCGCTCCACAATCACGTACGGTGGTGAAGTAGATCCGAACAAACCGGCCACGCCGCCCGTGACCAAGAAGAAGTAACAGCCTTCATCGAGTGACCGGGTGTAGTTCGGCGCTCTCGACGACGAAGTGCTCGATGGGCGCTTTGCTCTTTTCCAGTTTCAAGCCGAGCCGTTGGATGGATTTGTAGAGATTGACGCCCTGCGGCTCCGACGCAAGCAGCAGCGCCTGCGGGTCGGGCGGAGCGGAATCGCCGGCATCCTGAATGTCCCCTCTGCGATTCGCCGGAGTCAGCCATCCCCCGGGCACGAAGAGCGAGATTTCATAGAGTCCTTGCAAGCCCGTGTGATCGAAAACCGGCCTGCCGATTTCTCTGCGCAGCAGCGCGGTAAGTTCCGCCAGACTGATTCTCGAAGCGTCCAGAATCACCGACCCATTCACGCGGGAATACGTGACATATCCCTCCGCGCTCGTCTGCATGCGGAGGGGCGCTCGGCGGCCCATGCGCGTCAGAAAGGCGTTCAGCGTGGTATCGGTTTGCGGTGGCTTGAGCTTGGGTCCGTTCTTGCCGGTCGAGAGCACGCAGACCGGCTCCATCACGCTGGTCCGCCGGAGCACGAGCTTCAACTCGCCGGCGAGCAACGCTTGCAGCATTTCGGGAATCCGGTCCCTGGCCGCTCCCTGCGGCAGAGTTGCGAAGACATCGAAGTACGCCCTTCTCATCCAGTCGGGGCCGGTCACATTCTGGTACGGCTCCAGGCGGTAAGCAGTGCGAATCAATTGTGCCAGCGACGTACCGAGGAATTCGACGCGAGAAGCATCGACGCGATGGCGAGGTCCCGTCCTCGATAACGTAGCAGGCTCGATAACGGCGGAATCGAACCGCGGGCTCGCCGGCGGTTCCTGTGCGAACGCGGCGAGGGCCATCGGAAGCGCCACCAGAAATCGGCGCGGGCAGCACTGCATCATAAACGATTACCAAGCGCGGGGGACGTGGTCAAGCCGCGCTACATCGGCGGAAGTCAACGGAAGCCCGCCGTCCGCTGTTACACTACAACAGCATGCAACTCCGCAAAGCGGTGATCACAGCCGCGGGCCGGGACCAGCGGGCCCTCCCTCTACAGACCCTGACCGATCGTGACGGCCACGAAAAGCCGGTCCTCTGCATTCTTTCCGAACTCGCCCTCAGCGCCGGTATCGACGAAGTGTGCATCGTCACTTTCCCCGGCGACGAGAAGCCGTACGCCCACGCCGTGGCGCGGCATGGCGCGCGCATCCGCTTCGTTCCCCAACCCGAGCCGCTCGGTTACGGCCACGCCCTCTGGTGTGCCCGCGACTTCGCGGCCGGCGAAGCTTTCCTGCACCTGGTCGGCGACCATCTCCCGATCGGCGATGCCTGCGCAAGGGAAGTGGTGGACCTTGCCCGCGCCGAAGGCTGTTCTGTTTCCGCTGTGCAGCAAACGCGCGAGAGCCTCCTTCCGCGCTATGGCACCATCGGCGGACGCCGCGACGCCGCGCGCGACCGGGTTTACCGCGTCGAAACCGTCATCGAAAAACCTACTCCCACAGAGGCCGAGCAGAAACTCGTGGTTCCCGGTATGCGCGCCGCCCATTATCTCTGCTTCTTCGGCATTCACGTTTTCACCCCAGCCGTCATGGAGCTGCTTGATGGGGGCCGCGCGCCCCTGTCCAGCACGCTCGATGAACTCGCCCGCCGCGAGCAATACCTGGCCATGGAAACCTGTGGACGGCGTTTCGATATCGGTGCGCCATACGGCCTGCTCTCCGCGCAACTGGCGCTCGCGCTGAGCGGTAAGGATCGCGCGCACGTGCTCTCGCTCATGGTTGAACTTCTCGCGACTGGTGCCGGTGCATGAGCCGGCTCGCCGACACCATACTCAGCGAAGATCCCGCCGTCCGTGACCGCTCGCTGGGTTCCCTGGTTGCGGATCTCGACCTGGCCGCTCTCCTCCGCGAATGCGTTGCGCTCGACCAACTCCGCCGCACCAGTGACAATCTGTACCACCGCGTGCGCGCCCTCTTCTTTCTTTATGCGATCCATCGCTTCCACGTGCCGCAGCATGAGGCAGCGCAGCGCACCGCGCATATTCCCGCGGCGGGCTACGAAAATATATTGAAGCGCCGCTACGAAGAGGCCATCCAGCAGTTCCTGCGCGCGCAAGCCGCCGAGGGCGCGAGTGCCGCGCTTTCCAGCGCGCTGGCGGCGGCATATCGCGGACTCGCTTTCGCCACGCTCGCCGACCAGGTCCGCCGCAGCGTGCGCGGCGTGCGCGGAAACCAATGGATGTTCCGCACCGGCGACCCCGCCGAGTATCCGCTGCGCGTCCGCCCTGAATTGCTCGCACGCGCTTCGGGCGAGCCGCTCTTCCCGATTCTTGCCGAAGCCACGCCCGTTCGCATGGATCTTTCCCATAGCGGCTGGAGCGACATTTTCTTCCTCGGGATGGACTTTCCGGAAGGCGCCCGCGTGCTGAACATCTCCATCGACCTGGCGGTTCGCGGCGATTCCGCCGCGATCCCCAAGCCGCCGGTGGAAGCTTACTTCCGCGTGATCGATCAGCCGGTGATCCGGCTTGTTAGCGTTGACCTCGAAGCCTCCGTGGAGATTACCAGTATCCGGGAAGTTTTCGATTTTGCGAGGGATTACCTGGGGCTGCTGAAAGCCGCGGTGATCGCCGCCGGTATCGTGCCTCCCGGCATGGAAGGCTCCGCCGCGCCGCTGGCCGATTTACTCGCGCGGCTGACCGGGCGCGCAGGGCATGGCATCGAAATCGTATCCAGCGTCAACGACATTCCGAAAGGCTCGCGCCTCGCCGTCTCCACGAATCTGCTGGCCTGTCTGATTACGGCGATGATGCGCGCCACCAACCAGATTCACGCGCTCACCGGCGGAATCGAAGAACCCGACCGGCGGATCGTCGCCGCGCGGGCGATTCTCGGTGAATGGCTCGGCGGGTCTGGCGGCGGCTGGCAGGATTCGGGCGGAGTCTGGCCCGGAGTTAAGCTCATTCACGGAGTCGTGGCCGCCGAGGGCGATCCGGAATTCGGGCTCAGTCGCGGCTGCCTGCTTCCGCGGCACCACGTCTTTAGCGAAGCTGAAGTGCCCGCCGAAACACGCCGCCGCTTGCAGGAAAGCCTCGTACTGGTGCACGGCGGCATGGCTCAGGATGTGGGTCCGATTCTCGAGATGGTCACCGAGCGCTACCTGCTGCGCAGCGATCTGGAGTGGCAAGGCCGCCAACAAGCCATCGCGATCCTCGATGAAGCGGTTGCCTGCCTTCGCGCGGGCGATATTCGGGCTATCGGCGATTGCACGCAGCGCAATTTCGATGGGCCGATTCAAACCATCATTCCATGGGCCGGCAACGTCTACACCGAAACGCTCGTTCGCAGGGCGCGTGAAGCGTTTGGCACGGATTTCTGGGGCTTCTGGATGCTCGGCGGCATGAGCGGCGGCGGCATGGGCTTCCTGTTCGCGCCGCAGCGGAAGCCCGAAGCGCAAGACCGTATGCAGCAGATCATGAACGAAACGCGGAGCGAACTGGAAACGGCAGCGCCCTTCGCCATGCAGCCAGTGGTTTATGATTTCGCGATTAACGAGCGCGGCACGTGGAGCACGCTGCGCGAAGGCGCCGGCGCGCTGATGCCACCCGGATATTACGCGCTCACCGTACCGAAACTGCTGCGCGCCGAATCGCGCCTCGTGCCGCCCGCGCGCCGCGCCGAACTGGACGTCTTCAGCTCGGCGTGCCGCACTTCGCCCGAACTCGGCGGTATGGTGCAGCAACTCTTCGACCGGCTGCTGCCGCGCGCACAGGAAGAGGATGCCGCCAAGTGCAACTCGCTTGACCGCCTGCTGGAACGTTACGGCTTCGATCGTGTGCAGCATGAACAGATCCAGGCCGATCTACGCGCCGGGCGAATCGGGCTGTCGCAGAACCGGCTTCCCGTTTCCAGCCGCATCGAAGACGCCGCACCCGACGATCTCGGCCGGACTGAAGTCGGCGACCTCGCCGCCGGATGGCGAGCGCTGGCCGACGGCGAAGTTGCCGTGGTCACGCTCGCAGGCGGTGTTGGAACGCGATGGACGCATGGCGCAGGCGTCGTGAAAGCACTGAACGCCTTCTGCCGGCTGGGCGGAAAATACCGCAGCTTCCTGGAACTGCACCTTGCCAAGAGCGCTCGCACCGCGTACCAATATGGCGTTCCGGTGCCGCACGTGATCACCACCAGCTATCTCACGCACGACGCCATCGCGGCGTGGCTCGGCGCAAATGACAATTGCGGCTATGAAGGGCCGCTTCTGCTCTCGCCCGGCAAAACGATCGGGCTTCGCACCGTTCCCATGGAACGCGACCTGCGCTTTGCCTGGGAAGAAACCGCGCAGCAAGTGCTGGACGAACAGGCGCAGAAGGTCCGCGAGAGTCTTCATGCGACGCTCATTGCCTGGGCGCGGCAAATGGGTGAAGGCAGCGACTACACCGATAATCTGCCTGCGCAGTGCCTCCACCCGGTAGGGCACTGGTATGAAGTCGCCAACCTGCTGCTCAACGGCACGCTCCAGCATCTCCTCCAGATGCGACCCGGGTTGCGCCACCTTCTGGTGCACAACATCGACACCGCGGGCGTCGGCATCGAGCCCGCGATTCTCGGCTTCCATCGGCGCCACGGCCGCGCCATGACGTGCGAAGTGATTCTCCGGCACGTCGAAGATCGCGGCGGAGGTCTCGCGCGCGTGGACGGCCGGTTGCGACTCGTGGAAGGGCTCGCGCTGCCGGACGAGCGCATCGAATCCCGGCTTTCCTTCTATAACAGCGCGAGCTATTGGATCGATATCGACCGGCTGTTGGCCGCGTTTGCGCTGGATCGCGAGACTCTCGCCGATGCGGCGCGCGTGCGTGCCGCGGTCCGTAATATGGCCGGCCGCGTGCCCACATACATCACGTTGAAAGATGTGAAGAAGCGCTGGGGCAAGGGTCAGGAAGACGTATTCCCGGTGGCGCAGTTCGAGAAGCTCTGGGGCGATATGACTATGCTGACCGAGCTCGACTGCCGCTTCATCGCTGTCGAACGGCAACGCGGCCAGCAGCTCAAGGAGCCTGCGCAGCTCGATGCCTGGCTGCGCGACGGCTCGGCAGCGTATGTGGAACGCCTGTGCGGTTTATAATGTCCCCAACTGGAGGGACACATGCCGAGGTTCCTGCTTGCGGCCATGGTTTTGGCTGCCGCCGCGCAAACACCCGCCACAAAAGCGCCGCTTGAATTTGAAGTAGCGTCCGTAAAACACACAGTCGATCGCGAAGCCGCCGGAAGGATCGTGCATCTACCCGGCGAGGTGGGCTATCGCGGAAATAACGCGCCGCTGATGCTGTACCTGCAGGTTGCGTATCAAATCCGGCCGGCGCAAATCGTCGCGCCGGAGTGGGTGAACTCCGAACTCATCGACGTAGAAGCCAAAGCGGGACGCACCTGTACGGCCGATGAGCTCCATGAGATGCTGCAGCATCTGCTGGAAGAACGGTTCCACATGAAGCTCCATCGCGAAACCAGAATGGAAAACGGCTACGCGCTGGTGGTGGACAATGGCGCGCCGAAGCTCAAGGATCACGATCCCGAGGACCACGTGAGTATGCCCATCACAGGTTTCGGCCCACACACGGCGCAGAATGTCACCATGCAATACTTCGCCTTCTTCCTGTCGCAGGAAGTTGGGCAGACCGTCGTAGATAAAACCGGCCTCACAGGGCACTACGATTTTGAGGCCACATGGTATCCCGACCCGAGCACGTTCATCGCGCCTCCGCAGCCGCCCGGCGCTCCCGCTGAACAAAGCCCGGCGATGTTCCGGCAAATGCCATCCGGGCCGACGGTTTTCGATGCACTGAAAAAGCAGCTTGGCCTTCGACTGGAGAAAACCAAAGTCCCCGTCGATCACCTGGTCATCGACAGCATCGACAAACTCACCGAGAACTAGCGCTCGCGAGTTCCCCGATTCGAGTCTCGATGGACGCAGCCCAGCACGCGGCCTGCCGGGCGGTCGCCCCTGAAGCCCGCAGGCCCGCCTCGAGTTGTTCCTGCTTCGCTCTTTGCAGGTAAGGCAGCAGCCACTGCGCGTCCGCAACAGTAATCCCGTCCTTGATATCCGCGGAATTCTTGCCTTCATACGCAAAGACCAACGATCCATCCGGCCCGCGCCGCACAAAATCCGGAGTGTCCCGGGCGAACGCCGCGCAATCGCTCTGGTCGCGCCGCAAGGCTCCGCCCCAGCGACCCATGGACGCGCCCCAGTCATACATCGAATACACCTCGCCTTGGGGCGTGCGGAAGATGGCGTTGTTGGAATCGTCGCCGAAGCGGGCGTCTTTCGCATCCCAGTTGGAGAGCAGCATCATCACGATCTTCAGCCCGGCAAGCTCATGCGTGCCGCGAAAGGGATTGTCCTGCCACGCCCACACCTTGCCCTGCTGAAACTCCATGTCTTTATCGCCGCGAGGCTCAAAGCGCGCTCGTGCGAACGTGCCATCCGGCTTCACCACGCGGCGGGCGCGGTGCAGCAACTTCGGCATCTCTTCCACTTTTCCGCCCGCTACGAAATAAGTATGCTCGGCGAAGTACCCGATGGCGCCGAGAAAGCGGGGCGCGAAGCACTCCGGAATGACTTCCGCCCCGAACTTCACGCTCCACGTGCGACCCTTGGCGTCGCGGACGGTCAGCTTCGGCGTAGTGCCGCTCAAATCTTCTTTCTCGAAATGAAACGGCGGAGCAGGCGCGGCTCCGCATCCCTCCACTCCGCACGTCCAGTCTTCTATGGTGAAAGGCCGCGGAGCGCGCCAAAGAGTTTGTGCGTGCAAGCTGGCTGAGGCCAGAAGCAAAATCGCGAGAATTGGATGACGAACAGCATTGCACTTCTCGTCGCGCTGCATTCGTTTTTCGATGCACCTTTTACCGCTTCCTGACGGTCGCGGCTCCGTTAGGAGCATGCGGCGGTTACGGAGCCGCGACCGTAAGGGAGCGGTAAACGGTGCCGTGGATGCGAGGGCGTTTCGAACGCGGGAAAAAACGTGGGCGAGCGGTAAACGGTATTTCGAAAGTAGCATCCAGAATGACGTCCTAACGGAGCCGCGACCGTGAAGGAGCGGTAAACGGAATTTCGAAGCCCTCACCGCCAGATCCTTCCCAGCACCCGGGGCGAAAACTCGCGCGCCAGATTGAATCCGAACCGCAAGCCCATACTGATTCCAAATTCCACCGCGCCATCGGCAAGCGAGGTGGTGCTTCGGGGAGCCCACGTCCGCGAAACAAATGCGCCGATTGCTGTTCCACCGATCGCGGACACGGACACGGAGCGTCCTCCATCATCGTGCCGCGCCAGCAGTGCGCTCTCCGCCGCATAGGCAATCCGCGCCGCCACATTCCGCTTCCCTGAAGCGAAGTAACGATTGTCCTCATGACGCCACAGCGCGAGCCCATTCTCGAACGTCTGCCCGATCACCCGCTGCCCATACAGACTGCCCATCCGCAGCGCATATCCTTCCGTTCCCTGCCCGTATTCGCGCGGGCGGTTCACGCCCTGGTACACTCCGGCCTGCACCGCGGTCTCGAAGAATGCCTGGGGTCCGGCGATCTGCTTCTCATAGTTGGCCGCGCGCTCGGTCCGGCTCATCGGAACAAAGTCCTCCGCCAGGCGCACGTCGCACAATTGCGACTGCCCCATTGCCGCTCCGGCCAGAAACAAACTGATCGCTATCAACCGGTTCCACATGTGCCCGTGGGATTGCTGCATGCCGTCTGCCAGCCGGAGGCTTACAATTGACCAAAGTGGAAGTCATCACACAGTGCACGCAAACGCGGTCGGATGCGTCAAGGAGTTAGAGCGTCATCATGTTTCGACGAGTGCTCATCCTCACTGCTATCACGGCGGCTGCCGCAGCGGCGCAACCCGGAGAACCGCCGCCCCTCGTACAGATCGTGCGCCGGCCGGGAATCAACGCCGTCCCTTTGCGGGATTACGCCAGCGTTCGCGCCGCCGTGGACGTGCTTGGCATTACGGCGATGACCGGGGTGCCGGAAACGTGGCAGGTCGAAATGCACGATGCTTTCGCCAGCATCGAAGCCCTTGACCGTGCCTTCACCACCGCGGGCATCGCGCAACCTCGCCCGCTGGAGCCCTCGCTGCCGCCGCGCACCATGATCGGCATATACCAGCCGGGGTGGAGCTACCGTCCGCGCGAGGCAGTCACCTTGCTGCCGAAAGCCCGCTTCGTTCTGGTTTCGATCTACCATATGCGGCCGGGCGGCGATAAGGGCCTCGGCGAACTCATGCGCCTGCGGCGCGAGAAGATGAACAGCGTGAATCTGGACCGGCCGGACCTGATCTACCGGATCGTCTCCGGCGCGGAATCGGCGACCTACGTTGTCCTTGCGCCGATGGTCTCGCTCAAGATCCTCGACGACTCCGTGGCCGCGCTTCCCACATACGCGGAACCGATTGCCGCTGCCGAGGCAGAAGCAGGCCAGCAGCAGGCCGCCGTGGACCTCAATCGCGAGAACCTCCTCTTCCGCGTCGACCCCGTTCTCAGCTACGTCTCCAATGACTTCGCGGCCGCGGACCAGGAGTTTTGGCGAGGGAAGTCCCGGGGGCAATAGACGCCGCGGGCGTCCTTTCAAGCTACAATTTGTAGCATCCATGCCGCTTGAACTTCTGATCCAGTGCCCGGACGGACAGGTGAAAACCGTACCGCTCCTACGCGACCGGGTTTCGGTCGGCCGCTCCAACACCGCCGAGCTCTGCTTCCCGGAAGACGCCGGGCTTTCGCGCCAGCACTTCGCTTTCGAACCCGACGGCGAAGCATGGACCGTGCAGGATCTCGGCAGCAAGAACGGCACGTTCGTCAATAACATTCCGTTAAAAGCACGCCTGATTCTGAAGCCGGGCGACCGCATTACGGCCGGCCACCTCTCCATCATCTACGCACCGCAATCCATGCCGGATAAGCCGGGCGTAGTGGTGTTCGAAGGCGGCGACGCCGGTTCGCCGAGCACTTCCACGGTGGTCACCAGCCTGGAAGGCGCGCTCTCCAACCAGACGCTGGCGTTCGAAAAGCCCGGACCGAAAGCGTCGGCGCCGCTGCAGGCGCTCATCCGCGCCGGCCAGGAACTCAGCGAAAACCGGCCGCTCGACGAACTCTTCCCCGTGATTCTCGATCTCGCCATCTCCGCCGTCAATGCGCAGCGCGGAGTCGTCATGATCCTCGAAGGCGACCAGCTTTTGCCGCGCGCGCATAAAGGCGATGGCTTCCGCATCTCCAGCGCGGTGCGCGACCGGGTCATCAATGAAAAATGCTCCATTCTGGTGCGCGACGCGCAACTCGACGATGCGTTTAAGGCGCGCATGAGCATCGTGGAACAGAAGGTCCACACCATGATGGCAGCGCCGCTGCAAACCAAAGAGCGGATTATCGGCCTCATCTATGTGGATTCGCCGTTCGTGCTGCGCGAATTCACGAAAGACGATCTGAACCTGCTTACAGTGATGGCTAACGTCGCGGCCATCCGCATCGAGAACGCTCGCCTCGCCGAAGTAGAGGCTGCCGAACGCATCATGCAGCGCGATCTCTCGCAGGCTGCCGAAATTCAGGGCCGCATGCTACCCGAAGCGCCCCCGCCGGTGCCCGGCACGGACCTCGCCGGTTTCAACGCCGCCTGCCGCACCGTCGGCGGCGATTACTACGATTTTTTCCCGTACAACAACGGCCGCGTGGGCATGGCGCTCGGCGACGTTTCCGGCAAAGGCATGCCGGCCAGCCTCATGATGATGGCGCTTCATGCGCGCGTGCAGGTGCTGGCCGAGGACCCCGGCGACCTCGGCGCGTTTATGATGCGGCTGAACAAGGCGACCTGCGCCAACTGCCCGTCCAACCGCTTTATCACGTTCGTTTTCTGCGTGCTCAACACCATGAGCGGCGATTTGGCATTCGCCAACGCCGGACACAATCCCGCGATCCTCATTCGCGCCAACGGACAGGCCGAGTTGCTGGAGGGCGGAGGGCCGGTACTCGGCATTCTCTCCATCGCACCGTATAGCGAGCAGCACGCCGTGCTGAATCCCGGCGACATGCTGGTGCTTTATAGCGACGGCGTCACCGAAGCGACCAACAGCGTGTACGACGAGTACGGCGAGGAGCGCTTCATCGAAGTGTTGAAAGAGCATCGCGACCGGCCCGCCTCGGAGATCGTGCAGGCTGTCACGAAGTCGCTCACGGCATTCGCGGCCGGAGCGCCGCAAGCGGACGATATCACGCTGGTGGTCGCCAAGCGCACTAGCTGACCGAATTGCTTTTTTGCCGACTTCGTAACGCACTCGCATCCCCGACACCTTTTGCTGCTCCCCTACGGGCTTGTGAAGAATTATCGAATTGCTTCTTCCCGCATTCAAACGCACTCGCATCCCCGGCACCTTTTACCGCTCCCTTACGGCGCTTGTGAAGAAATATCGAATTGCTTTTTTCCGACTTCGTAACGCACTCGCATCCCCGGCACCTTTTACCGCTCCCTAACGGTCACGGCTCCGTATGTACATGATTCCGACAACGGAGCCGTGACCGTGAGGGAGCGGTAAACGGTGTATGGAAAGACGAATGAAGTGCGACGAGAACGGCAGCCGGATTTTTCGCAAGCCTGTTAGGGAGCGGTAAAAGGTGCATCGAAAGGCGGATGAAGTGCGACGAGAACGGCAGCCGGATTTTTTCCCAAATCCGTGAGGGAGCGGTAAACGATGCAACTACCGCACAAAGGGAATGTAACCCGGCACACGGCGCCGATAGTTCTCGAACTGCTCGCCGAAGCGGCCCGCGAGCAGACCGTCTTCGCAGCGAACGCGGATCTCCGTACCGGCGATATATATCGCTACGGCGACCACAATCCAAACGGGCGAGGTCCATACCAACGCCGTCGCAAGCAGCATCGCGAATAGCGATGCATAGATCGGATGCCGCACGACTCCGTACGGCCCGGTGCGCACAAGTTCGTGATCGTGATACAGCCCCGCGTGAACGCGAAACATGCGGCCCAAGTGGCGCACGCTGGTGAAGGCGAGCAGCACGGCAACTACCGTCAGCAGCATCCCCGACGCAAGCCGCACAATGGACTGCACCGGCGCGGGAAACGCAAATGCGATCGCGAATGCCGCCACTTCCAGCAGCAAGCCGATTCGCGTCGGCCCAGCTACGGTGATCGACGGCCGCTTCTGCACGTGCGGCGCCTGAAACAGGAATGGATACCACCACACAACCCAGGCGATCGCCAGTTCTATCAATGCCACCGTTCTCAGCATTCTATTCCTGCCGGAGCGCGGACATCGGATCGACCCGCAGCGCGCGCCTCGCGGGAATCACCGCGGCGGCGACGGCGACCAGCACCAGCACCGCGCATCCCGTCACGAAGCTCCACGGATCGTGGGGGCTCACACGATACAACAGGTTGGCCATCAATCGCGTGGCCGCAAATGCCGCCACCGCTCCCACGGCCACACCGAGGCCGGCGAGCCGCACCCCCCGGCCGACAACCATCCGGAAGATGGCGCGGCGCTCCGCTCCCAGTGCCACGCGAATCCCGATCTCTCGCGTGCGCTGTGCCGTAGTGTAGGAGAGCACGCCCGCCGAACCTAGTGCCGCGAGCAACACCGCAATGCCCGCGAACCAACCGAGCAGCACGGTATCGAAGCGCTGCGCCGCCGATGATTCGTGCACCATTTCCGCAAGCGTCTGCACCCTGCCGATGGCGAGACCGGGATCGAGCGACCGCACGGCGGCGGTAAGAGCATGCGCCATGGCCGCGGGGTCGCCCTGCGTACGCACGATCAGGTGGCGCGCGCGCACTCCTCCGGCCAAAGGATCCCCGACCGTCGCTTCCGGCGTCTGCGCAAGCGGCTGATAGATTCCGGGAACGGCGTCTTCGCTCAGGGGGCCCTGCTTAATATCTGCGACAACGCCGACGATCGTCAACCACGGCGCGGATCCACGTATGCCGAACTTAATCCGCCGGCCAAGCGCGCCATTCGGAAAGAAGTGGCGGGCCAGGGTGCGATTGACGATCGCCACGCCCTCCGAATCCGGGCCGTCGGACGCGGTGAACAATCGCCCGGCCACCAACTTGACTCCCAGCGCCGGAAAGTAGTCGCCGGAGATGTATTCGGCCGAGGCGGTCGGCGCAACTCCTGAAGGCACGGCCGCGGCATTGTCGATGCTGAACGTCACCTGGCGCGCCATGTGAAGGGGAGTGGCGTTGGATTCCGCGGCGTACTTCACGCCGGGCAACTGCCGCGCCGCATCTCCCAGACGCTGGTAGAAAGAGCGTATATCGGCGGCCCAGGCGTAGGTGCTGCTGGGAAGCGAGAGGCTGACCTCGATGGCGTGGTCTGGAGCAAAACCAGGATCCGTCGCAGTCAATCGTTGAACGCTGCGGAGCAACAGGCCGGCGCCCACGAGCAGCACCAGCGCGAGGGCAAACTGGAGCGATACGAAGGACCCGAGCAGTCGCGTCTGCCCGCGTCCGGCAGATCCGCGAGCGGCCTGCTTCATTGCGTCGCCCGGAGCGCTACGGGTGGCGGCAAGGGCGGGCGCCACTCCGAAAAACGCCGCCGCCAGCGCCGCAATTGCGATCGTGAAAAGGAGAGCCGGGGTATCCAGGTGCGCGGTCGCCGAGCGCGGAAGGTCCAGCGGCGAGGAGCGCACAATCGCCTGCAAAATCGCACTCGCCAGCAACGCGCCGCACACCGCGCCCGCGGCGGCGATGCACAGGCTTTCCGCCAGGACGGTGCGCGCCGAATCCCAACGGCTCGCGCCCAGCGCGGATCTCACGGCGAACTGCCGCCGGCGGCCGGCGGCTCGCGTGAGCATCAGGTTTGCAATGTCCGCGCAGGCGATCAGCAGCACCAGCATCACCGCACTGAGCAGAATGGTCAGGAGGGTCTGCGAACTACCGGTGATGTCCTCTTTCAGGGGGCGGAAGGTGACGGAAAGAGCCAGCCCGCGACCCTTGATGGTGGGCGGGTAAAACTCCAGCAGTTGCGAAGCGATGCGGCCGCCCTCCGAGCGCGCGGCATCGAGGCTCACACCGGGCCGCAGCCGGGCGATCACGCTGGTTGCGAAGCGCGCGCCGTACTGTACGCGCTCGGCCGGGGTATAACTCATCGGCACGATCACCGATGCAGGTTCACTGTTGTACGCGGGTCCGCGACTCGGCAGTTCCAGTCCTTCCGGCAGTACGCCGATCACCTGATACGGCCGGCGGTCGATCAGCACGATGCGGCCGTTCACCGGCGCGCCCGCGAGTACGCTCTGCCATAAGCCGTAAGAAATCAGAGCGACTTGCGCGCCCTGCCGGTCCTCCTCTTCGGTGAACACACGGCCCTGCGCCGGCTGAATGCCGAGAGTCGCAAACAGCGTCGCGGTGGCGCGGACTCCCACCATGCGCTGCGGTGTGGAATCGAATGCCACTTCGTAATCGGCATTCTGAAATCCGCCCGCGCTCGCGAAGAGACGGTTGTCGCGCGCGAAAGCCAGATAATCCGGCGTGGCGAACGGAATGGACGCGAGCCCGGCGGTGGGAATGCCTTCGTAAACCGCGACCAGGCGCCCCGGGTCGCGATACGGCAACGCCTTCAGCAAAACTGCGTCGACCAGCGTGAACATGGCGCACGCGCCGCCGATTCCAATTGCAAGCGCAGCGACGGCAATCAGTGTAAAGGCCGGCGTACGCGCCAATTGCCGGAGCGCGCGGCGAAGGTCCGTAATCATAAGCCCCCGCCCAATTGTATCGGGGAAGTACGGACCGGCGGCAACAAGCGTCTGACGCCGGCTTTCGCCGAAGGCCGCGCACGCGTCCGCACTAACATTCTCTCGCCCGAAATTGTATCCGGAAGCGCTGAACATGGCGGCTGGCGTGTCCTACGATGAGCTATGGGCGCTCCCGAATATTGGCTTCCGCGCTTTTTGTTTCAGCGAGGCCTCGGGTTCATCTACGTCATCGCATTCCTGATAGCGGTGAATCAGTTCAAGCCGCTGCTCGGCGAACATGGACTCTCGCCCGTTCCTCTCTTCGTCAATCGCGTCCCCTTTCGCACATCGCCGAGCCTCTTTTATCTATACCCGCACGATTCCGCCTTCATGGCCGCGGCGTGGCTCGGTCTCGTGCTTTCCTTCATCGCGATGGCCGGGATTTCGGACCGCTACGGACCTTGGCTCAGCGTCGCCGTCTGGGGCCTGCTCTGGCTCATTTACCTGTCATTCGTCAACGTAGGCCAGACGTGGTACGGATTCGGCTGGGAAAGCATGCTGCTGGAAGCGGGCTTCTTCGCCATTTTCATGGGCAGCAGCGGCACCATGCCGCGCGCCATCCCGCTTTGGATCATTCGCTGGATGGAGTTTCGCGTGATGTTCGGCGCGGGCCTGATTAAGCTCCGCGGCGACCCGTGCTGGAAAGATCTCACGTGTCTGAACTACTTCTCCGAGACGCAGCCGATTCCCAATCCGTTGAGCTGGTATTCGCACTGGTCGCCCGAGTGGGTGCACAAGAGCGGCGTCGTGGTGAACCACTTCGTCGAGTTGATCGTGCCGTTCGGCCTGCTGCTGCCGCAACCCTTCGCCAGTGTAGCCGCAATCCTCATCATCCTCTTTCAAGTGATCCTGATCGCGGGCGGCAATCTCTCTTTCCTGAACTGGCTTACGATCGTGATCGCGATACCGGCGCTCGATACACGGCTGCTGGCATGGCTCCCCGTCCATGTGCCGCCGCTTTCTCCACCGGCGCGACTTACAACTTATGCCATGGCCGCACTGGGATTGATGGCCGCGGCCCTCAGTATTCAGCCGACTCTGAATATGATTTCGCCGCATCAGTTCATGAATGCAAGCTTCAACCCGCTGCAGTTAGTGAACACTTACGGCGCGTTCGGCAGCGTCACTAAGACGCGTTATGAAATCATCGTGGAGGGAACGGCAGACGCCGTGCCGAATGCGGCAAGCGTCTGGAGGGAGTACGAATTCAAAGGCAAGCCCGGCGACGCCATGCGCCGGCCGCCGCAAATCGCGCCATATCATCTGCGCCTGGACTGGCTCATGTGGTTCGCCGCCATGGGCTCTTACGAGGATTATCCGTGGTTCGTGAATTTCACAGCCAAACTGCTGTCGGGGGACCGCGATGTTCTTGGATTGCTGCGGGTCAATCCCTTTCCCGATCCGCCGCCGAAGAATGTTCGGGCATTGCTGTACCGGTACCAGTTCACGACGCCCGCCGAACACAGGCAGACCGGCGCCTGGTGGAAGCGCGAATTGATGGGTCCGTGGCTGCCTGCGCTGTCGCTGGATAATGCCGCCTTTCGCCGCTTGCTGCAGGACCAAGGCTGGAGATGAACGCAGCGTTCCGGATAGCGGAACGGCATTTTTCCCGGCGATGCGCCGGCCGGCCGGGTACACACTATAGCTATAGACTAGCGGGGTAGGCGGTCCAGACGTCTGTTCCGATATCCCTGCGGCGGCGGCTGCCGTTTTCCATTACGAAACTGCTGGTTGTTACATTCCTTCTTTTGCCGTAAGCGACCAACTGCCGTAAGATACCCCGACAGACACTTTGGAGGGATTTTCGATGTCACGCCTTGTTGCGACGCTCCTGTTGGCTACCCTTGCGTCTTTCGCGCAGACCAACCGCGGCAGTATCAGCGGAACCGTTTCCGATTCCAGCGGCGCCGTTATTGCCGCCGCCTCAGTCACAGTTGTTAACGCTGGAACTAACGAAACCCGAAAAGTAAAAACCAGCGCGATCGGAACCTATTCCGTTCTCGATCTCGAGCCTGTGATGTATCGAGTGGAAGTGGAGGCGACGGGGTTCAAGAAAGCGGTCGTAGAGTCGGTAAAGGTCGACACCGCGTCGAACACTCCTGTGAATGTCACGCTGCAGGCCGGCTCCGTCGATACCAAGGTGACCGTGGTAGCCGATGCCACCATGGTCGATACCGAATCGGGAACGACCAGCAACACCATCACCGAGCGCCAGATCGAAGACGCGCCGCTGCTCAACCGCAGCGTGCTGGACCTCGCGCTGACTTTGCCGAATGTGAGTGGCGACGCGGGCAGTGAAGATCCCGTGATCGTCAGCGTGACGCCATGTCCCGGTTGCAACCTGACGCTGGGTGGCGGCCGCCCGATGAGCACCCTCATGATGGCCGACGGCACGAACAACACAGGCGTCAGCCTGGCGCGCACGATCGTAAGCTTCACGCCGGAGACGGTGCAGGAGTTCACGGTGCAGACGTCGGCATTCTCGGCGGAGTACGGCGGCACGGGCGGCGGCGTCATCAACGCCACCACCAAGAGCGGCACCAACGATTTTCACGGAACGGCGTTGTGGTACAACCGGAATCCAAAATTCGCGGCTGCGCCGTTCACAGTCGCTGCCACGAACCGGCCCGTCCCCACGCTGAAGTACAACCAGTTCTCGCTGGCGGCCGGCGGTCCGGTGTGGATTCCGAAGATCTATCACGGCAAGAACAAGACGTTCTGGTTCGCCGCCATCGAACCGCAATTCCGGCGCGACCACCTGGATCAATACGGCCTTCTGCCTACCGACGCCATGCGCACGGGCGATTATAGCGGCCTGGTGAACACGCCGAGCGGTTGGCTGCCGCAGAGCGTGGTTAGCCAGTTTACGGGTATCGCACCCGCCGCGGCATTGACGGCGGCAGACAGCAACATTTACGACACATACAATCACATCGGCAATCAGTTCCAGACGGCGACGCTTCCCACCGGACAAACCACGTTTACTCCTTTTCCCGGCAATAAGATTCCGCAGAGCTATCTCGATAGCAGTGCACAGAAGGCGTTAGCCCTGATTGCACCGGCTGGTCCGTACTATCTGAACTCCAATGGAAGAATCTCCAATATCTTCGCGCCGCGCCTGCTCAGCCAGGACGAAACCCGCTACACCGTGCGCATCGACCAGGTGATCTCGGATAAGAACCGCCTGTACGGCCGCTTTACCACTACGCCGATCGTGAAGATCCAGGGCACGCCGGTAAGTCCGACTAACAACGGCGCGCTCTATAGCTGGGGCACGCAGGCGATGCTGGCCGATACCCATACGTTCACCCCGACGGTGTTCAATGACTTACGCTTGAATTACACTCGCGGCCGCTTCAGCAACACAGTGGATCCGCAGTACGATACCTCGACCGGCCAGAACCTCAATACGCAACTCGGCCTGCCCTCGATCACAAAGGGCGGACTGCCTTCCTTTAACGGGCTCTTCGTAGGCTCCAGCCTGGGCGGCGGCGGCAGCACGGCTACCGGCTTCGGCGGAGCCGGATCGACGAATGAAGACGATCGCGAGGAACGGTACGGCATCACCGATATCGTGTACAAGACGCACGGAAACATGAGCCTGAAGTTCGGCGTGGATGTCTCCCACTCGCTGCAGAATGTGATCCCGCTGTTCGGAGCGTTCGGCGGCATCTACGCTTTCAGCAATATTCAGACGAATTCCACGGGCACCAGCGCCGGAACCGGCGGCGATCCCTTTGCGAGTTTCCTGCTCGGCGTGGTGAACGGCAGCGTCACCGCCCGCAACGTGGAGGTGCCATATTACTACCGCTGGAACGCGGGCGCAGCATTTATTCAGGACGATTGGAAGGTGAGGCCGAACCTGACGTTGAACATCGGACTGCGCTACTCGCTCGAAATGCCGCGAACGGAGAAGTATAACCATCAGGGAGTCTTCCGTCCGGACCTGGCACAAAATACGGCGCTACCCGCCCCACTTACTCTTCAAGACGGCGAAGTGCTTACGTCCACTCAGACAGTTCCGTTTCAGTTCAGCGGCATCGGCGGGAATTCGAAGTACATGACTCCCGTGCGGCGGCGGGACTTCGAGCCGCGCTTCGGCTTTGCATGGACGCCGGGCCAAGTACGCAGCAAGCCCTTCGTGATCCGCGGCGGCTGGGGTCTCTCGCACGCTCCTATCGGCGGCTTTACTCAGTTGCCGCAGCCGGATTTCGGCGCCACAGCGGGCTTGGCCACCACGTCTCCTTCGCAGACGGCCAATCCGGCTAACGTAATGCGGTTGGGCGAGAATCCTCCGGTGATTACTCCCGTATCTCCCAATACACAAATCTACGGACCGGGCGGGCCGCCTTCCAACGGACTTAGCTTTGCAAACAGCCTCTATTATCAGCAGAGCTTCGGAGGCTACGCAATCTCGCAGAACTACAATACCCCCTATGTGGAGAACTGGAATCTGACTACGAGCTGGCAGGTGAACCATAACACGACAATGGAAGTCGGCTACACGGGAGCAATGGGAATTCACTTGTTCATGGGCCAGGAAAACATCAATCCGAAAAACAGTAACCTGCTGAGTGCGCAGTTAGGCCAGAACATCAGCACCACCGCTACGATTGCTGACCCACTCGGCCGTGTCAACCCACTTACCGGTAAGGTACTGACCGTTCAGAACGGAACCCTGGGCAGTCCATATCTGGGTTTCTCTAGCTTATACCTCTGGTATGATGCGGCCGGTAACAGCGTCCGTCACGCCGGCTATGTCAACATAGTCCATCGCACCGGCACGGGACTTACATTTAACGCAAACTATACATTTGGCAAATCGATCGACGACGCTTCGAGCGCCGGAGGCGATAAGAACGTGCTGACGCCCGTGAACGGGCAGGTATCGGGCCAGGTAATTTTCGGCGGGACGCGCGCGGGCGACCGTGCCGTGTCGACTTACGATCAACGGCACGTGATCCACGGCTCGGCAATCTACGACCTGCCATTCGGCCGCGGCCGTAAGTTCTGGACGACAGCTCCCAGACCGGCGGACTGGGCCTTCGGCGGCTGGACCGTCACCGGGCTGGTGCGACTCAACAGCGGTTTCCCGTACGTGGATTACTTGTCCGACACCAACCAGCTCGGCGACCAGACGCACAGTGCGCGACCGAACGTGATTCCCGGCGTGCCGCTGGTGAATCCGCTCTATGACCGCAATTGCCCCGTCGGCACCGGTTGCCAGCCGTACGTGAACCCGTCGGCTTTCGAACGTCCGCCGCTTGGTCAATTGGGGAATGCGCCGCGCGATTTCGACTCACTTCGCGGACCGTGGGCCCAAGCCTTCGATCTCTCCATCCAGAAAAACTTCCGGATCGGCGAGAAGCGCCGCATTCAGTTCCGCATGGACGCGCTCAACGCGTTCAATCATCCGATCTTCACGGTTTATCCGAACAACGCCGGAGGCGCCGACTTCATGGGAGCGCCGAGCACCGCCACGCTGAGCACGGCCGCTTACAACACCTGGGCAACGTTTAACAACCAGCCGCTGCAATCCACGGCCGCCGGAGCCTCGATCTATAACAACATCGTGGCCATGGTAAACGCGCAGAAGACCGCTGCTGGTGCCTTACCCGCGAACTTCTTTTCAGTTCCGCTGCCGGCGAATTTCTACGGGACCAATGCGAATGCGTATGACATCACGACGTTGCAGGGCTACAAGAACTATCAGCTTCGTCAGGCATACGCCACTAACTTCGGCACGTTGTATAACAGCAACACACCAAGGTACGTTCAGTTCGGAGTGAAGCTGTATTTCTAAGTCCGGGGGTGAAGTCCGCCTTTTGAGTTTCATTTACCGCTCCCTCACGGTCACGGCTCCGTTAGCAGCATCAACTACATACGGAGCCGTGACCGTAAGGGAGCGGTAATAGGTGCCGAGAATGCGAGTGTGTTTGATTGGGGCAAAAAAGCAATTCGATATTTTTTCACAAACCCGTATGGGAGCGGTAATAGGTGCCGCGAATGCGAGTGCGTTTGAATAGCAAAAAGCAATTAGATTTTTTCACAATCCCTCACGGTCACGGCTCCCTAAGCAGCATCAACCACTTACTCGCCGCTACTGGTTGGCAACTCCCGGCGGATGGCGGCGATTCCAAAAAAGCATGCAGTCTTCGCTCTCTTCGCTGAGCTCGTAATTCTCGTGCAGGCGTAGCTTCTTATACGTGTCCTCGTCTTCGCAGATGTACACCGTGGCGAACTTCGCGTCCGTAATCTGCCGGTCCAGTTCAGCCTGCGGAATCACATGCAGTAACTTCAATTCCGCTGGCGGAAGCGTCAGCTTGTGCGAGTAAGTAAACTCCAGACCGGGCGGTGGCTGCCTCCGCGTGAGAAAGTAGACGTGCTCTTCGGCAAACAGGGGAGCGCCGGGCGGCGTGATCTGATCGATGCGGTGTGCGACGTGTTCATAGTCGAGCCATGTATAGATGTCCTGCCGGTCATACAATGATTTGCCCAGCCCGAAGATAAATACGAAAGCCAGCCCCGCGACCGGCAGCCATGCGCGTGCCGGCGATAGCAGCCGCGATGCCATGGCGTACACACCCGCCGCGGCGAGAATCGCCACGAACGGCACAATGAAAACGAAATAGCGCTGGAACGTGGGATGCGCGCGCGCGGCTTCGATGCTGAGTCCCAGTGACATCCACGCGCAGAGATAGAACTCCGCCTTCAGGCCGCGCGGCCACTCGCTGCGAAAATAGACGTGCGCGAGGCCCGCCAGCGCGAGCAGCCCGATGACCACGGCCTGCCCGGAATCCACCCAGAGTGCGATCGTTTCCAGATCGTGCTGCGTCGTATCCGGCCAATACAGCGGACGCCACCTGGTATGGTATTCGACCAGGTTGAACCACGCCTGACGGGGACCTTGCGCCGCGAGCCATGCCACCGGCAGCCAAGGCACAAGCGCTGCGCCGCACATCGCGACCAGCTTGCTCCAGCGCTGTTTGGCTCCGCTCTGAAAAACCAGCCACAGCGCGAGTACGGGTCCGGCCGGCGCGGTCAACAGTGTGCATCCTCCCGCAGCCCCAGCGCACAACCCCGCCGCGGCCGCGTGCCGTACCCCCGGCCGTTCTGCCGCGGAGACGGTTAGCCGGAATGCCGCCACACTGAGCAGGAGTCCGGTGCCGTAAGCCTGCCCCAGCGGCCCATACTCAACGACCATCACGTTGAGGCCGGTCATCAGCCCCGCAGCGAGCGCTACGGGCCAGCGCCATCCATCGTCCGGCAGTCGCGTCTGTACAAAGCGCGCCGTCAGAAAAACGGCGCCCGCGATGAGCAACGCGCTGACTCCGTGCGATGCCCGCCATGTCTCGCCGAAGACGCGCATCCAGCCGGCGTTCCACCATGCATTCAGCGGCGCCTGGGGAAAGCAGAAGTCGATCCACGGGCGCATCCCGCGCTTGATCAGTTGTGCGGCAAGCATGTGGAAGCCCTCGTCGCCGGTCGCCGCCCAAGTCTGCGAGTACAAAAGGAGCGCGGCCACGTAGAGCGGAAAGAGAACGCGCCCGATTTTCGAGGTCACGATCCTATTCTATCGGGAGCTTAGTCCTTCGCTGGAGTCCGGTTGATCTTGTCGATCGCAAGCAAATCGGCCTTGCCTTTGCTGCGCTCCAGTTTGAGCCCGAGTTGCTGCTGGATTGCCGTTTCCAGAGTAGGACCCGCTGTTTCCGCGGCGGCGGCCATGCCCCCATCGCGGGGCGGCGGCGGAGGCGGTCCGATTCCGCCCATGTGGCTGAAATCGGGAGCGAACTCGAGGCTGAAATCGTAAATTCCACTGAGGCCGGTGCGATCCTCCACCTGTACGCCAAGCTGGTTCGCGAGCATATCGCATAACGCGTCCATCGCCTGGGAAACTACATCCAGCTTCATCTCGCCGTTCTCCATCATCATGCGCGCACCGGGTCCACGCATCTTTCCCGGCACGCCATTGGGAGAGCGCTGCGGAGGCGGAGGAGGATTGTTGGGGTCAATGGGCACCAGTGGCTTCGCAGCCGCGAACTTAGGTCCGCCCTTCGCAACCACCAGCACCATTACCGGCACTTCTTTGGTTTCATGATGCACCTTCATCCCGAATCGCTCCGCCAGCAGGCGCTGCAGCATCTGGCGGAATTCGTCTTGCGTGGCGCCCGGCGGAATCTTCGCGGTGAGATCGTACCGATCTCCGTCCAGCCACTCGGGCCCTGAGACCTGAAACGGCTTCAGGTTATAGGCGCGCGTAATTAATTGCTTGACACTGATGTTGGTTGCAGTGAATTGCGCCGGATCTCCGAAGCCCGGACCGCCCCTCATCATCGTCATCATGCGGCCAGGCTCCGGCGGCGGCGACGGCTTCAGAGAAGCAGCCTCAAAGGATGGTTGTGCCGCTGCGACCACAGCAAGAACCGGCAGGAGATAGGCGACCCTCACGAATTCCCCTACCCTCACTATACGCTGCGCCGCGTCAGTTCTCGACGGGAGTCTTGTCTACGCTGTCGATCACGAGCATGTCCGCGGGAGCCTTCTTGCGTTCCAGCTTGAGACCGAGTTGCGCCTGAACGGCGGCCTCGAGCGTCGGGGCGTTGGACTCACCGGCATCCGCGGCGGCTTCGTGTTCGCCGGAGAGCATCGCGCCCATCGGCATAAATTTCAATCCGCGCGCGTCCGGTGCGAATTCGAGCTTGAAATCGTAATTCGCGGTGAGGCCGGTTTAATCCACCACGGGGATGCCAAGCTGATTCGTCAGCATGTCGCAGAACGCTCCCATCGGCTGCCCGCTCACGTCCATCTGCATATGACCGTTGTTCATTGTCATGCGCGCGCCGCGGCCTCCGCCCGGGAACTTGATCGAGCCGTCGGGGTTTTTCGGCAGGCGCGTGGGGTCGAATGTGGGCGACGCCGCCGCACTGGCGCTCGGTCCGCCGTCCGGGGGCGGCGCGATGGGCTGAGATTCCGTCAGCTTCGGCCCGTTCTTGCCTACCACCAGCGCCATTAACGGCATCTCTTTCGTCTCATGGTGCAGCTTCAAGTGGAATCGCTCGGCGAGCAGGTTTTGCAGCATCACGCGGAACTGCGCTTCAGTAGTGCCGGGCGGCACCTTCGCCGATATATTGAAGCGCTCCGTATCCATCCACGCGGGCCCTTCGATTTGATACGCCTTCACCTTGTACGCCATGGTGAGCACGTTTTTGATAGTTACATTCGTGTAAGTAAGCTGCGCAGGGTCGCCGCTGATCGGACCACCGGACATGCGCACGAACAACATGCCGCCTTGCATCGGTTCCGCGGGCTTCACCGAAGCCACATCGAAAGTAAGGCTTTCCGTGCTCTGCGCATACGCTGCGCAGCAGCCTGCCGCAATGAGAACGAAAGAGAGTCTCCGCGTTTGTTCAGTTTTCAGAGGGCGTCCTGTTGGCGCTATCCACCACGATGGTATCCACGGGACCCTTGCCGCGCTCCAGTTTCAGGCCGAGTTGTTGAATCGCGTTCTCCAGCGTAGGGCCGGTGGGCTCGCCCGCATCCGCCGGAGCGCTACCGTCATTACCGGAGGCCCTCATGGGTATCGGCATGCCGGTCATGCGGCTCATATCCGGCGTGTATTCCAGCTTGTAATCGTATTTCTTGGTAAGTCCCGTTTTGTCGATTACGGGCAGCCCCAATTGCCGGGTCAGCATATCCGCCAACTGCGACATGGTTCCGCTGCCGTCCATTGTGGCTTTGCCGTTCATGATCATCATGCGGTTGCCTCCGCCGGGCGGCAGGGCGCCGCGGCCAGGACCACCGGAGTTCGAAAATCGCACAGGTCCGCCGCCCGAGTTCGCTCCGCCGCCGAAATTTGCTCCGGGTGCGCTCGGGCCGCCGGCCGGCGTTTCATCGGGTTTCGATTCCGTCATCTTCGGACCGTTCTTGCCCACCACCAGCGACATCACCGGCAGATCTTTGGTTTCGTGATGAAGCTTCACGTCGAAACGCTCGGCGAGCAAACTCTGCAGCATCTCGCGGAACTGCGGCTCAGTAGTGCCGGGCGCAATTTTCGCGGTGATGTCGAAGCGCTCGGCGTTCAGCCAGTCCGGTCCCGTCACCTGGTAGGCCTTGACGTTGTACGCGACCGTCAGCACGTCGCGGATGGTGACATTCGTGTAGGTCAACTGCGCCGGGTCGCCGTGACCGGGTCCACCTGCCATGCGCACTGCGAGAAGTCCATTTTGCGGCGGCGCCGCATGCTTGACGACGGCGACTTCAAAGGTAGGGCGCTCGTCCGCTTGCGCGGCGCAGCATCCCAGCATGAGCACACCGATTGCGATAGCGTGTCGCTTCATTCCGAAACTGCTCCTGTTCGTATTGTCATTAGACCCAGTAAACGGGAAAACGTTTGGCGGGCGGATTTTGTGACAGCAAATTAGCGCTGAATGACGGTAACGGTTGATTGTACGTCGAATTTCTGGAAATTGCCGCTGACGTACTCGGTTCGTTTCCACGGCCGCGCGACCCCGCCGGCCTGCCGCCAGATGTCGATGGTGAAAGACGCCTGGCACCACACTTCGGGCGCAATTTTCGTATACTCCACCTGAATCGTCGAGCCGGGTTGAGCGAAGTGAATGCCCGGCCCGGAAACGGTGAACAGAACGCGCACCGGCAGCATGTCCTGTTGATCGATCCACAATTTGCGCCGGAAGCTCAGGAGTTCGAATTCGTGAGGACTCTTCGGCGTGTAGCCGGTGCGCGGCTCCGACTCCACAAGCCACGTCTTGCGGCCGCCGATCTCCGCTTCGCCTGCAATCCGATTCTCATACAGCGTCAGCAGTTCCTCGTTGGAGCCGAGGTCGATGGTTTGATCGCCCATCACGAGTTGTCCGCCTCCTGGAGCGCGTGCCATTTTCCGGCGGCGCTCTTCCGCGGTTTGACGTGCGATCTGTTCGATGGCGGCGCGCTCTTTCGGCGGCAGAGGCTTGCCATTTCGCGCTACCAACTTGCGGAACGGCAAGCCTTCCAGAAACACGATGTCGCGCGTCTCGGTGTAGTCCGTCTTGAGCTTTCCGTTTTTCCCGTAGGTGTAGTGCGTGGACTGTTCCACGTATGTGTAAGGTTGAATCCGGTCCTGATTCAGCTTCTGCGCGTCGAGAAGGCGTTGAATCAGCCGGTTGGCGTCGGCTTCGGCGTGCAGCACGGTCGCAACAAGCAGCGGAAGAAGAAGCCTCCAACCCATTTGGCACCATGGTTGCAAGTTCTCAGGCGGGAGGCAACCGATGAAGAAACAAATCATGACTGCCGCACTTTCGCTGGGGATGCTGTTTGGGACTGCGCTTCCCGGAACTGCTGCCGTCGCGCGCCATCATTACAGCCGGTCGCATTACAGCCGGTCGCATTACATCCGGCACCGCCGGCATATGAAGACGTTGAAGAGGGTGGGCATCGGAACGGCGGGCGGAGCGGTAGCCGGAGCGCTCATCGGCGGCGGACCGGGAGCAGTGGTCGGCGGCGTCGCAGGAGCGGGAGCAGGCGCACTCTACGATCGTCACGAAAAACACCACGGCCATAATTAGTCGCCAAGCCTCGAAACCAGTCGCACTTCGTGCGACCCGACAGGAAGGATTCCTGTCGGCACTGTGGCGACAGGAATCTTTCCTGTTGCGGCGAGCGCAGCTCGCCTGACGGCCGCCGGACCATAACGCGGGTGGTAAACTCTGTCGAATGCAGACCACCCGCCGCGGCGCACTGGCGACTCTCGCAGCCGCACCCTTCATCAACCTCAATCGATACGCACTCGCCGCTCCGCAGCACACCGAGGTCTCCTCGCGCGCCATCACACTGGTCAAAGAGTCGCTGGTCATCGACATGTTGGACCAGTTCCTCTACCGCCTCGACATGCAGGATAAGCTCCGCCGCTGGATGACCCAACCTGGCGCTTTCACGGCCGTCGACATTCAACGCTTCAAAGACAGCGGGATCAACGCCATCAGTTTCGGCGACGCCGCCGCGGATTACGACTCCGGCATCAAACTCTTCGCCGATTGGAACGCCTTCCTCGCCATGTATCCGGATTGGCTGCTGCGCATCTCCACCTCAGGCGATCTCGCGCGAGTCAAATCGAGCGGGCGCTACGGCATCATTCTCGGATTGCAGAATTCCACTCACTTCCGCCGCGTCGAGGATGTAGACACGTTCTACGGACTTGGCCAGCGTTCCGGCCAAGTGACCTATAATTTTCGCAACCTGCTGGGCAACGGCGCCTTCGAGCCGCACGACGAAGGGCTCAGCGATTTCGGCGCGCGCATCGTGGAACGCATGAACCAGGTCAACATGGCCGTCGATTGCGGGCACGTTGGCGACCACACCATGGCCGACACGTTCGACGTCTCGAAAAAGCCCGTCATTATTTCGCACGGCAACTGCCGCGCACTGAATCCCGGATATCTGCGCTGCGTCCCCGATGAGAATATTAAAAAGATGGCGGCCAAAGGCGGCGTGATGGGTATCAACTTCATCAGCTTCATGGTCAAACCCACCGAACCCACGACGGTTGACGACGTCATTGACCACATCGATCATGTCCGCGACCTGGTGGGCATCGAGCACGCCGGCATCGGCAGCGATTTCGGCATCGAATCGAATGACTTCATGCCGGCCGATGCGCTGCGCCGCGTGCTCGAAGGCGCGGACAAGCGGTATAAGGTCCATCATCGCGAGGCCGTCGGGGATCTCGCGGGCGACCATCGCACTTTCATCCTCACCGAAGCGCTGATCCGCCGCAAATACACGGATGCGCAGATTCGCCTGATCCTCGGCGAAAACTGGAAGCGGGTGCTCACAGAGATCTGGGGCTAAGGGCGACCGTTCCAACACTGGCAACGGCCGTTTTGGACTATCATTTACCACATGCTCTTCAAGATATTTCGCGGAGAAGCCGCGGCCCTGGCGCCGCTCGTGCTTTTCGCCATGATTCAGCCGGCCGCGCACTCACAGGCCAGGCAGGGACGCGGCCAGGAAGTCCCCCCGCAGACCCAGCAACAAACTCAGCCGCAAACTCAGCCGCAGGGTTCGGAAACCATTGCGAATCGCCCCCAGGCACAGCCCGCCGTGCAGACTCCGGCCGCTGCTACACGCGGTCGCGGCGGCCTCGCAGGCCCCGGGCCTGCGCTGGGCGGCGAAGTGGATGAGACACCCGTGGTCACCCACCACTCCATCAATCTCGGCGGCAAGACTCTGAATTACACCGCCACCGTCGCGCAGATGCCGCTGAAGAACGCCGCCGGCGATACTGAGGCGCATATCTTCTACATGGCCTACACTCTCGACGGGCAGGACCACTCCAAGCGGCCGCTCACCTTCTCCTTCAATGGCGGCCCGGGCTCCGCATCCATGTGGGTGCACATGGGCGGCTTCGGTCCGCGCAGCCCCAAACTGATGCCCAATGGCAGCATGCCGCCGCCGCCGTTCCAGATGGTCGATAACCAGGACACCTGGCTGGATCAGACGGACCTTGTCTTCATCGACCCGGTCGGGACGGGCTACAGCCGCGCCAAAACCATCGAAGTAGCGCGCCGCATGAATGGCGTTCAGGGCGATATTCAATCCATCGGCGAATTCATGCGCCTGTATGTCGCGCGCAATAGCCGCGAGCTTTCGCCCTTATTTATCGCGGGCGAAAGTTATGGCACGTTCCGTACCGCCGGCCTCGCAGGATATCTCATCGATCGCGGCATGGCTTTCAATGGCGTAGTGCTCATAGGGACGACTCTGAATCTGGAGACCATCTGGAGCCGGAGCGACGATCTGGTCTACGAGTTGGAATTTCCGACTTATGCGGCCGATGCCTGGTATCACAAGAAGGTATCCGCCGACCTGCAGCGCAAGGACCTGAAGAGCTTCCTCAAAGATGCCGAAGCCTTCGCGCTCGGCGATTACGCAACTGCACTCGCCAAGGGCGACGAAATCTCTCCGGCCGAGAAGAAAGCGGCCATCGACAAAATCATTCGCTTTACAGGCTTGGACGCGCATTATCTCGATCAGACCAACCTGCGCTTCGACGTCTCCCACTTCGCGCGCGAGTTACTACGCGACAAAGGCCTGACCATCGGGCGTTATGACGGCCGCCTGACTGGAGCTTCCGGCCTGAATACCGGCGAAACCGCCGAGTACGATCCGTCGAGCACGCTGATCACACCGCCGTTTACGGCTGTATTTACCAGCTACATCCGCAACGAACTGGGTTACAAGACGGATATGTATTATTATCCGAGCGGCGGAATCCAGCCGTGGGATTACGGCGTGCAGAACGGCTTCGGAGACACTACCAGCCTGCTGCGCAATGCCATGGTGAAGAATCCATACATGAAGGTGATGATCGCGGCGGGTTACTACGACCTCGCGACTCCGTATTACGCCGTGGAGTATACCTTCAACCACATGGGCCTGCATCCGGAAATGCACAAACGAATCACGTGGGATTTCTACCAGGCCGGACATATGCTCTACATCGATAGCGACCAGCACGCCAAGCTGAAGAAGGACTTCAGCGACTTCGTGCAAAGCGCCCTGCAATAGCACGCCTGTGGGCGGCGGTATCTACTTCTTTGATATCTCCGCCCGCATTCCAGCATCCCGTTACCAAAATCGAGGCCGTGCGTATAAGCTAGCGGAGTACCGCCAGCAGACCTATGTCTTCACGCCTCATCATCGTCTGCGCCCTTTTCGCAATCGCAGCCGGTCTGCGGGCCCAGTCCGAAAATCTGCCGCCCGGAATGACGGACGTGATGCGCGACCTCGATCGCACGGCATCGGACGCCGTGAAGAACGCCGCCGACACCGGCTACACGCTCGCCGTGGTCACTCGCAATGGGCTCGCCTGGACCAAGAGCTACGGCTTTGCGGACGCCGGCCGGCAGACTCCCGCAACCCCCGATACGGAGTACCAAACCGGCACCGGCGCCTTCACCGCGGTCATGCTCCTGCAGTTGATGCGCGACGGCAAGGTCCATCTTTCCGATCCAGCGGAGAGATTCGTTCCCGAGCTCAAGACGATGCGCAGCCCGTACCCTGGCGCGTCTCCGGTCACGCTGATGCAGTTGGCGCTGCATACTTCCGGCTTTGACGGCGCAGCGGAGACAGCGCATGCGCAAAAGTCCGCTACCTGGGAGCAAAACCTGCTCGCCGCTCTGCCTCGTACGAAATACGCATTTGAGCCCGGAACGCACGCCGCGGTTTCGGACCTCGATAATGCGGTGCTGGCACTCGCGCTCACCAGAGCCGCGGGTCAACCATACGGCGAATATGTGGCGCGGCACATTCTGTCTCCGTTGGCGATGTCGCAATCGCGCATATTAGTGGGCGGCGCGGGAGTCGCGCCAGCGATGCAGACAACCATTGGCGATCTGGCGCACTTCGCCTCATTCCTCATGTTGGGCGGTCCTGAAAGCGTCCTGTCCCGTAGCGAATTGGAAGAGAACTATCGCCGCGTGTGGACCGGCAACTCGGTGGCTGTCGTGAATCCGAGCGAATGGTTCGGCATCGGCTACGAAGGCGAGACCTGGACCAGCAATCACTATTACTTCATTCCGTCCATCGACAATGCGCCGCCGGGTTTCGGCGCGACCTTCTGGTTCGAGCCGCGCCGTCACGCCGGGGTCATTCTGCTGCATCGCGGCAATGGCGGAGGGGCGCTCAACGGAATGATCCACACGTACGTGTACACGTTGAATGCCCAGAAGATCGACGCCGGACGGCAGGACCCCGCGCAGCCTCTTCCTTACACGAGCGAAGATGTTTCCTTCGAAACGGGCGCCGGCATCAGGGTCGCTCACCATTCCCGAAGGCAAGGGAGCATTCCCCGCTGTCGTGCTCATTCCCAAGTCCGGGCCAGTGGACCGCGACGAGCGCATGTACAATCACCGTCCATTTCTCGTGCTGGCCGATTATCTGACGCGCGCGGGAATCGCGGTTCTGCGAACGGATGCCCGGGGCGCCGGTAAATCGGGCGGCAAGTCCGCCGGCCTCGAACTAGAGGATTATGCCGGCGATTCCGCAGCCGCACTCGCGTATCTGAGAACACGCTCCGAAGTGAATGGTAGCCGCGTCGGCCTTATTGCGCACGGCGATGGCGGCTTGGCCGCAGCGGTGATTGCCGCGCGCGATCTCGCTGTCGCATTCGCCGTCATGCTGGGGGCGCCCGCCGTTCCCGCCGCGGAGAACGTTGTGGAATCGGGTTGGCTCAGTGCCGTAGCCAACGGCGCGCTCCGTGCACAGGCGGACGAGCAGGCCTCAATGATGCGCGGCGTCATGTCCGCGGTCACGCAGGAAAACGATCCGGCTGCTTTGACAGCGAGGTTGCGCGATATGCTGGCGGGCAAGCTTCCCGAAGCGCAAATTGCAGCTCAGTTGAGGCAGTGGACCTCGCTTGCATTCCTCCGGTCCATGAGCTACGACCCCGTGCCGCAACTGCGGAAGATCGCTTGTCCCGTGCTGGCGCTATATGCCGCCAAGGATCTCTCTGTTCCGGCCGGCCGGAACGTCCCGGCAATGCGCGCCGCTCTGTCCGCCAACAAAGCCGCCACTGTGGAGGAGGCGCCGGACGTGAATCTGCTCTTTCAAACCGCCGACACCGGAATCGGGCGGGAAGCCAACTGGGCGGAAGAGACTATGTCGCCCGCGGTGTTGCAGAGAATTGCCGGCTGGATCGCCCGCCAGCGTTGACGGCGACTGTCGCTGTGCGTCACGAAGCACGACCTTTGTCCGTCGCCGGATTCTCTCTCAGGCGGGCGGCGTATACTGGCGCTATGCTGTGCCGTTTCTGCCTCATGCTCCTCCTGGCTGCGCCTCTCGCAGGCCAGCCGGCGCGGCCGCCAATCGTCGGTATTGCCCATTTCGCACTGAAGACCTCAGACCTCACCGCTGCCCGCGCGTTCTACGGCTGCGACCTCGGCTTTGCCGAGCTCTTCACCATGAATAATCGGCAGGACGGCGTGTTCTTTGCGCTATTCAAGGTGAATGACCACCAATACATTGAGGTCCGGCCCGAACTCAAGGATGCCGCTGAAGATCGCCGCTCCCACCTCGCCTTCGAAACTACCGACGCGCGGCAACTGCGTGCCTACCTCGCTTCTTAAGGCGTGTCCGTCCCAGCGGCACTCGAGCCTCTCCGCGACGGAAATCTCGGCTTTCAAGTGAAAGATCCCGAGGGCCACGACATCGAATTCCAGCAGCTCCTTCCGGGCGGAATGCACGCCGCACGCTTCGGACAATCCATGCCGGAAAGCCGCATCTCCGCGCGCATCATTCACGCAGGGCTGACGGTGACTGACCGCGCCGCGGCCGACCGCTTCTGGCGCGACATTCTCGGCTTCACCGAAACATGGCACGGCGGGCGAACGGACGATGCCGTCGACTGGGTGGACATGCGCGTCCCCGAGGGGACCGATTGGCTCGAGTACATGTTGAACGTGCACAATCCCTCGCCGCGAACTCTCGGAGTCATGCACCACTTCGGCTTAGGCGTGCCCAACGTCGAAGCGACGTACCAGAAGCTCGAAACGCGCGGCGTGAAGATGCCCGAAAAACCGAAGATCGGCCGCGACGGCAAGTCGCAGCTCAATCTCTTTGATCCGGACCTCACTCGCGTGGAGCTGATGGAGCCGAAGCCGGTGCGGACGCCTGCTGCTCGCCGATGAAGATGGAATGAATCCCGCTCAACTCTTCAGAATCCGCAGCACCGAAATGATCGTCGTCCACGAGCGCGTTGTTACCGGAGCCCCGAATAGTTCGTCGAGTTGCCCCAAATAACCGATCGTCTTCATGTGACGCCGGTACACTCCAAAAACAAATGGCGGCTTTGCGCCAAAGACTCGCACAAACCAGTTCTCCCGCCCCGGAATCGCATACGGCAGCGGGACCTTGCACTGCCCCGGCTTCGAGAGAACACTGACGAAGCGGATTGTGTCCGGACTGACCGGCTCGCGACCGAACGGAGCGTCCATTTCCAAGGCGAGAAGATCGCCGCCGTCGCAGACTGCAATCGCCGCTTCAAACGGCAGCTTCCGCCGCAGCTCGGCGATGAACTGAGAACGCCGGCCGGGCTTTCGAACGATCAGCGTGCCCGCGGCGCCGACGTTCACGACGTCATAAGCGCCCAGTTCTCCGGCCAGTACACTCGGGCGAAAGCTTCTGTGCCCGCCGACGTTGATGCCTCTCAAAAAGACAACCAGCGCCATGCTATTCGTACCGCAGAGCTTCCATGGGATCTACGCGAGCCGCGCGCCGCGATGGCACGTACGCGGCGAGCAGAGCAAGCATCAGCATCAAGGAGCCGCCCATTAGAATCGGCGTGCCGCTTTCTACCGGGACACCGGGGATCAAACTCGCGACGAAACGGTTGCCCCAGTATGCCATGCATGCGCCAATTGCGAGGCCGGCGGCGCTCATTCGGAATGCGTCACCTAGCAGCATCCACGCAATGTCGCCGCGCGTTGCGCCGAGGGCCGCGCGAATTCCAATTTCATTCGTGCGCCGCGTTACCGAATATGCCAGCAGTCCGTAAAGTCCGAGTGCTGCCAGCAGCGCGCCGAGCCCGCTGAACAACCCCGAGAGAAGGGCGCTGAGGCGTTCGGGGACAAGGGCGCCATCCACCTGGGCGTCCATCGTCTTCACGTCTTCTACGCCCACGCCCTTCAACACTCCTCGAACCACGCGGCGCACATCGCCCGCAATTGCCTGCGGCGCGCCTGACGTGCTGAGCACAAACTGCGAGGAATTGCGCCGCAGTTGAAAGCTATTCAGATACACGAAGCGCAACGGCGGTTCGCGCAGGTCGCCGGACTTCGCGTCGCGAACCACGCCCACGATCTCGAAGGGCTGGCTGTCGCCATCGAAGACAATGTGTTTCCCGATCGGGTTGCTCTCGCCGAAAAAATAATGCGCCAGCGTTTGATTCACGATCGCCACGCGCGGCCGGTCTTGATCCTGCAAGCTGAAATCGCGCCCCATCAGCAGCGGAATTCCAAAGGTCGCGAAGTAGTGCGGCGCCACCCAGTTCTGCGAGAGAAAGCGGCGTTCGCCGGGTTTGGCCTGATACCCTTCCACCGTGGCCGGCCGCATCGCTCCCACCCCTGCCATCGGGAAGAATCCGCACATCGTGGCGGAGCGCACCCCCGGAATCGATTCGAAACTCCGCAGCAGTTCCTGGTAGCCGCGCGACAATCTCTCGCCATCATAGCCGCTGCCGGCCGTGTTCAGAGTCACCAGCAGAACGTGGTCGCGTTGAAAGCCCAGATCGAGATGCTCCAGTTGTGACAGGTGCCTGATCAACAGGCCGGCCGCGCTCAGGAGCGCAATCGAAAGCGCCACCTGCATCACCACCAGACCATTGACGAAGCGCCGCCGTCCGCGTGGTTCGCCCGCGTTCGCCGATTCGCGCAGAAAAAACATGGGAGCCGAATGGAACGTCTGCCACGCCGGCGCCATGCCGAACAGAACGCCGCAAAGAAGCGCGACGCCTGCCGTAAAGAGCAGCACCGTGGAATCAGGACGCGCCTGGAGTTCGACTCGCAGACGCCCACTGCCCATGATCGCGGAAAGCACCTTCGTACCCCAATTCGCCAGCAGAATCCCGAGCACGGCGCCGGAAACCGACAGCACGACTGACTCGGTGAGTTCCTGCCGCAACAGGCGAAGCCGTCCGGCTCCCAGCGACACTCGGACCGCCATCTCGCGGCGGCGCGCCGCTCCGCGCGCCAGCAGGAGACCGGCGATATTCGCGCAGGCGATCAGCAGCAGCAGCGCCACCACCGCCATCAGCGCCAGGGCAGGCTTGCCGAACTGATCGCGCAATTGCGTAAGACCGGTCGCCGCCGGCTGCACTTCGATCTTCCAGTTGCGAACGGTGCGGTCGCCGCTCACTTTGAATTCCTCTTCCTGGGTCCACCGCCACAGCACGCTCATCTCTGCACGGGCCTGCCCGATGGAGACGCCCGGCTTCAAACGCGCCGCCAGCTTCAGCCAGTATTTTGCGGACGCAGCGTTGCGAGGTTGTACCGGAGTCAGCGGAAACCAGATGTCCTGTCTGTTCGCGGGCTCCAGTCCGGCGAACCCTTTCGGCGCGACTCCGATGATCGTCATGGACCGATCGGCATTCCCGATCTGCCTTCCAACCACCGCCGGATCGGAGTGCAGCCTGCTTACCCAATACGACCAACTCACGACGGCGACGTTGGCCGGCGACCCCGGCATGCCGTCTTCCGGACGGATGAGACGGCCCCGAACAGCATTCACGCCAAGCGTCGGGAAATAGTTGGTGGAGACGTATCCGCCGCGCACGGTCTCCGGCTCCAATCCTTCGCCGTGTATGGCGAAAGGAGTATCGGAGGCCGCGATCATCCCCGAGAACACATGATTGTTCTCGCTGTAGTATTGGAAGTTCCGCCAGTCGAAGGCGTTGAAATGGTCCTGCCCCGGCGCCTTGAAGAGGAGTTCCACCAGTTCGGTGGGATTGCGCACCGGCAGCGTGCGAAGCATCAGCGCATTGACCACGCTGAAGATCGTGGTGTTCGCGCCGACGCCGAGAGCCAGGGAGAGTACCGCGACGGCAGCGAACACCGGGCTGCGGCGCATTCCGCGCAGCGCGTAGCGAACGTCCTGCCAAAATGTGGCGACCGCGTTCCATCTCCACATCGTCCGCGTGATCTCCTGGACGAGCGCGCTGTTGCCGAACTCCCGGTGGGCCGCCGCCGCGGCTGCCTGCGGATCTTCTCCTTGTTCAACGCGATCGCGCGTAGCCATCGCGAGGTGTGTTTGAATCTCCTCGTCCAACTCCAGGTGGCTGCGCTTACGCCGGAACAGGCGGTCCAGATGCAGGTTCATGCGTCACCGCGTTCTTCGCCGGGATTCATCAGCCGGACAATCGCGGCGGCAAATTGGGTCCACCGGCTATGCTCGCTGATGAGCTGTTTCCTGCCAGCACGGGTCAGACGATAATACCTGGCACGCTGCTTGTGCTCGGAAGACTTCCATTCGGATTTGATCCAGCCTCGCGTTTCGAGCCTGTGCAATGCCGGGTACAAAGACCCCGTTTCCGCGTGCAGAACTTCACCCGAACCGTAGCGGATGGCCTGAGCGATCCCATAGCCATGCTGCTCCCCGCTGCGCAGCGTCTGAAGAATCAGCATGTCGAGCGTGCCCTGGAGCAGTTCGATTCCGCTGCGATAGCCTTCCCGTTTCCGCATGGCTGTAGGCATTCTACTCCCGAACAAGTAGAGCGTCTACAGCCTATCGGCCGGCTTCACGCCTTGACCAGGTTCTCGACGTACTCCATGGGACAGCCCACGCCTTCCACCTTCACACCAAGCCCTCGCAGTACGTCGATCGCCACCATCCGGCGGTACGCGTTAAACGTGATTACGTGCGCGAACATTCCGCCGAACGTAAAGGCCTCCGGCGGCTCGCACAGCGCATCCACAAATGTATCCAGCCACGCGCCGCGATTGCGCACGTCCGTGAGCACGCTATTGAAGCCTGCGTCCGCTTTTTCCAGCCGCGCCAGCATGGCCGCAGGAGTGCGGTCCTCCGCCGGAGCGCGGTCCAGAAGGGGCGTGCTGCCGCCCGTAAGCGCGGCCGACCAGGCTTCTTTGGTTTGCACCATCCGGTCCAGAAGCTGCCGCAGGCTCTGGTCCGGACCGCTCCACGGAAATATCGGGATCTGGTTGTGCAAAGGCCGGTCCAACTGTGCGTCATCGAGCGTCTTCGCCAATTCCAGCAGTCGCCGCGTATGCCAGGACTCCTGTCCGGAAAAGATATCGAATAGGTCCATAAATGTGCCGTTTCCTTTCGTATCGCCGCTACCCGAGTGGCGATGAATTCCGCTCGCGGCGTGGATCTGCGTGAACGTGGCGCCCATGCGGCGGTATAGGCTGGGAGAAACGCCGAACGCCTTGCGAAATGCCCGCGTGAACGCTTCCAGCGATCCGTAGCCGGCGTGCAGAGCGACGTCGGTCACGGAAAACTGAGTACGCGACAACTGCCACGCCGCGCGCTCGAGCAGCAACCGCCGGCGCATGCCCACCGGCGTCTCCTCGATCATCGCCCGGAACAAGCGATAGAACTGCGTCCGGCTCTTATACGCTTCCCGCGCCAGGCCGTTGCCGTTCCGCTCCTCGTCGAGCGAATCCTCAACTATCTGACGCAGCCGCTGCGCTTCGTCCACATAAGGAAATTACCACCGACGGGCGCACGTCCGCCTGATCGCGAGTCCCAAAATCGAGTGGGACAACTCCGGCCTATTGCTTCGGCTTCATGGAAACGGAGCCGATCAGCCGTGTCTCTTTGGTGACGCAGCTCATCTGCAGGTTGTATCCGTTCGGCGTGCGCGTGTGGAAACTTTTGTACGCGGTTTGATGGATGTCCCCTGTGTTGCCCGTGTCGATCTGCGCGCGCAGACCGCGCTTTTCCAGCGCTTCTTTCACGGCGTCCGGATCGAAGGGCTGAATGCCGAACGACATATGATCGATGCGGATATTGCGCGGACGCTGCGGCCTTCCGTTGGCCGGCGGCTTGCCAAAATTCGGATCGTTGGGGTTGCCGCCGCGGATGAGGGCGTCTCCCACGTCGCCCATCAGCACCTCTTCCTGGCTGCCTTCGTCATAGGTGCCCTTCCAGCCCAGCAGGTTGGTGTAGTAAGAGACGCTCGCTTTGTAGTTGGTCGCGCCGAAGGAAAAGTGGTCAAGCCATACGGAGCGCCAGTTCGTCGGCTCAAACGGCAGTTCCACGGCAAGCTTGGCTGTGGCCGGAGTCTTGCGCGCCTTCACCAGCCCCTTGCTGTTTCCGATCTGCACATCGAAGCCGTCCGGATCCTTAACATGGAAGCTCTCGAATCCCTTGCCATCGTTGTCGGCTACGGGATTGAGATCGCGCTTGCGAAGCTCCGCCTCTACCGTCTTCGCGTTCCACGGCTCGATGGCGAAACCGAAGCCGTCCACCAGCACCGTGGTTTGTTCCGCGGGCGCAGCTTTGAAGATCGCCGACCCCCAATCGCCGATGTCGAGAATGGCCCGATTCCCGTCATCGCTTCGCAGCTTCCAGCCCATCAGGGCGATATAGAACGCCGCTTCCTTCCGATAGTCCGGCACCTGGAACGAGATTTGTTCGAGGCCGGCAGTCTTCCAGCCGGTCGGGGCGAAGAGCGGCTTGATGGGGCCGGTCGCCACTTCCTTGCTCATCGGGCAGCCCGGCGTGTTGTAGCCATTTTGGCAGCGCCCCTGTGCAAACACAGACGCGGCGAAAGGTTTGGCGGCAGCCGAGACGCCTAAGGCGCGCAGCAGATCGCGGCGGGATCGTAGATTCGACATTTGGAAGAAGATTATATACCAGGCATGCAAGCAGCTAACGCGATTCGGTCAATTCGCCGTGGGCTTCTCCGCCGAATCTAAAACGAAGCGCGTGACGGGAATCTTCTCCGGTCTCACTTGCAAACCCAACTCATGAAGCGCGGAGGCGAGACTCGGACCGCCCTCCTCGTTCCACGACAGCGTGAAGTCGTAGTGGCCCGTGAGACCCGTTTTGTCGACTCCCGGGCCCAAACCGCCGGCAAACGCCACCAGGCGCGTCAGCTCATCCATGGAACACTTGCGAGCATTCACGTTGACGGCCCCACCCATCGGTTTCCCCAATTCCTCACCCTTAGGTCCAAGAAACGTCAGCTTCTCATCCGCGCTCGTGGACTCGCGTAGCTTCGGACCGTTTTTCGCCACCACTAATGCGAACCCGGGCTCCAGTTTATCGGCCCAGTGAAACTTGATCTTGAATCGCGCGATGAGAAGATTTTGCAGCATCACGATCAGTTGCTGCCTCGTCGTGGTGGCCGGATTCTCGGCCTTCGCGTTTACGTCGAACCTCAGGTCGCCGCGCTGAATCCAGTCGTCGCCGGTGTCCAGCGACTGCATGTTTACCCCGAAAGCGATTCCAATGAGATGGCTCAAGCGTGCGTCGGTGATCACGCACCGGCCGAGTGGCGCGGTTGCGCCGCGCTTCTCTTCCTCCGGACTGAACTGAGAATCGATTCCGCGGCAGCATCCGCGGACGCCATTAATTCCCGAGGTGGCGACCTTGATGGAAGCGACCTCAAACTTCAGCGGCTCGGGCGAGCCGTTCGACTGCGCTCTGGTTTCAGACGAAAGGAACAGCGCCGCAAAAAGAAGCGCCGAAAGGTGAACGGAACGCGATCGCAGGATGCCCATAATCAACCTCCGAGTGCACCCCCTCAGCGTACGCCACTAAGGAGCGCAGCGGCAATGCCGAAAGAGAAGCCGCAAGTTCACCGGCTGGCTTCCGGCTTCCACCCGAGCAGTCGCCGCAACCCTTGCTCGAAGCGATCGCTCTCCGCGAAGATGCCGCCTTCGCCGGCCATCTCGCGAAGCCGTGGGAACGCTCCGCTCCGCAGTTGGGCAGCGGCGAAGCGGCGGTCAATCTTGGAACGGTCCGCGGCTTCACGCAGCGCGTGGCCGAATACGAAGTCGTCGATCATCGCAAGCAGTGTGAACTTCTCCGCACCCGTCATCGACGTTTCGGCGAGAGCTTCCAGGCATTGCTCCATGTGGCGCATCGCGTTGAGTCCCGGAGGAGCGGACAACATGGCCGTGAGCGCCCAGGGATGACGCAGGAACAACGCGTGCGTCCGCCTGGCAATCTCGACGATGGCGCGCTTCCAACCTTTCGGCAGCGTGGGAAGGAGGGCTTCCGCCATCAATGCATCGTCCATCGCGGCAATCAGATCGTCTTTGGTCTTTATGTAGTAATACAGACTCATCGTTCCGGCGTTGAGCTCTTGCGCGATGCGCCGCATCGACACGGCCTCAAAACCTTCCTTATCGGCTATGGCCAGCGCGACGGCTGCTATCTTCTCGCGCGTCAACCGCGATTTCTGCCTTGACATTCGTACAGCGTACCATTACACTCTTCGTACGGTGTACCAAACCAGAGTGCTCATCGCCGGCGCGGGACCCGCGGGACTGACGCTCGCCCTCGATCTTGCGCGCCGCGGCATCGCGTTCCGCCTCATTGACGCCGCCGAAGCGCCTTTTCCGGGTTCGCGTGGCAAAGGCATCCAACCTCGCACCCTGGAAATTCTCGAAGACCTTGGGGTAATCGATGAGATTCTGGCCGCCGGCAGCGCTTATCCGACGCTGCGGATTCATCTCGGTCCTTTTTCCCTGCGAGCCGGCTCGCTCGGTGGCAGAAAAAAGCCGGCAGAACGCGTGCCGTATCCAAACCTCTGGATGGTGCCGCAATCGCGCACGGAATCCATCATGCGCGACCGCTTGGCCGCGCTGGGGGCTCACGTCGAATTCGGAAAAGCGTTGCTCAGCTTCCAGCAGGATGACCGCGGTGTTCAGGCGACACTCTCCACCGGCGAGATCGTGCGATCGGAGTTCCTAGCCGGTTGCGACGGCGGCCACAGCACCGTGCGAAAACTACTTGGCCTGAGTCTCGAAGGCGAGGCGCTCGATGCGAAACCCATGCTGGTGGCTGACGTCGAGGTCGAAGGCCTGGGCCGCGAGGACTGGCATATCTGGCCTTTCGCCGGAGGCTCGCCTGTGGCCCTTTGCCCGCTGCCCGGTACGACGCTGTTCCAATTGACTGCGAAGGCTCAGACGATTGGGTCGGACATCGAGCGCGCGGTGCACAGAATCACCGGACATCGCATCGTCCGCGTAAGCTGGAGTTCGATTTACCGGCCCGCTGTTCGCATGGTCAATCGCTTCCGCGCCGGACGCGTGTTCCTGGCGGGCGATGCCGCTCATGTACACCCTCCGACGGGCGGACAAGGGCTCAACACCGGTGTTCAGGACGCCTACAATCTCGGCTGGAAACTCGCGCACGTGCTGAGCGGTGGTCCCGATTCGCTACTCGATACATACGAGGCCGAGCGCCTCCCCGTCGCCGCCGCCGTGCTCGGTTTGAGCAAACGTCTGTACCAAACGCGATCGATCAAGCGCCGCGACGCGACGGATCAACTGGCGTTGCATTACCGCACAAGCTCGCTTTCCACCGGCCGCCCTATCGGAAACCTGCATCCGGGCGATCGAATGCCCGACCGCCGCCTGGAAGACAACAGCAGGCTCTTCGATCATATGCGCGGTACTCATGCGACTGAGATCGTCACACCGGAGGGGCTTCGGATCCTGATCCGCCCCGATGGCTACATTGCGAACATCGGCTCAAGGCACTTTGCCGAATACGCCGGTCAAGCGACTCGGGAAATTCAGTGCACGCTAGCCCATCTCAAGCGGTAAGCGCGCCGCCGACGGCACGTCCGGACCGCCGCCTTATGCCCTCTAGATCCGCTCGTCCAGAATTACGGTCACAGTGTCGCCGGCTTCCTTCCCAATGGCCCGCCGAAGACTTTGTCGATCCTGCGTGATGTCTCACGCTTTCTGTCAGGAACCGCCATCAGACTTTCCTACTCCTCTTGTACTTCACGCGAGGAACGGCTCGTAATCTTCGTCGGGATGCTGCGGCTCCGTACGTCCGCCGAGATACCGCGCAAGAAACGCTTCGGTGAGCGCAGTGAATCGCTTCGAATTCCGCGGGTTGGCGAAACCGTGGCCTTCGTCCGGAAAAACCGCATAGGTTACCGGAATGCCGTTGGCGCGCATCGCCTCCACGATCTGATCGCTCTCCTGCCGCTTGACGCGTGGATCGTTAGCGCCTTGCGCGACGAGCAACGGAACGCGAATCTCCCCAGCCTTGAAGAGCGGCGATTGCGATGAGAGGAATTCGGCGTCTTCGCCCATACGCTCGTGGAAGATCTTCAAAAGCGGCTTCCAGTAAGGCGGCACCGATGCGAGCAACGTGTTGAGATTCGAGGGTCCCACGATATCGACCCCGCAGGTAAACGCGTCGGGCGTGAACGCCAGTGCGACCAGAACCGCGTACCCGCCGTAGCTGCCGCCCATAATCGCGAAACGCGACGGATCGGCGATGCCCTCCGCAATCGCCCAGTCGCGCGCGTCGAGCAGATCGGTTCGCATTGCGCCCGCCCACTGGCGGTTCGCTGCATTCAGGAATGCCTTGCCGTAGCCGGTGGATCCGCGGAAATTCACCTGCAGCACCGCGTATCCACGATTGGCCATCCACTGGACCATGTCTTCGTAGCCCCAGCGGTCGCGGTGCCAGGGGCCGCCATGAACATAGAGCACAGTCGGCAGATTCTTCGGCTCGACGCCCACCGGAAGCGTGAGATAGCCGCGAAGGGGCAGACCATCGCGGGCTTCAAAGCGGACCGGCTGCATGGGCGCCAGCGTGTAGCCCGACAGGGAGGGCCGATCCTCGAACAGAAACGTCGCTTCGCCCGCTTTCCGATCGTACAGATAGTAGCGGCCTGGCGCGGTATCAAAGGTATACCGCACTACGAGCGTATTGCCGTCCGCAGTGGTATCGAGAACCGCGAGCTCGGCGTCGTGTAGCCGCTTCAGGGCGGCGAAGGCATCTGCAAAGCCGTCGTCGAGCGCCTTCCAGTGCAGGCGATCCCGCAGAATGCTCGCGGCGACGATCTTGTCGCTCGCAGGGTCGACATACGTTCCGCTCACGTCGTACTCCGCGTCTTCCAGCCGAACATCGTACGCTCCGGAAGCGACGTCGTAACAAACCAGCCTCGCCGCGTTCGCCCCCTTAGCGGTGATCGCGTAGAGGCTTTGGTTGTCCGGTGAAAAGGCAACCAGCCGCGGCACGAAGTCTTCGGACGGAATGCGATCGAGATCGCGCCACGGCGCCGCGGCGGCATCGCGTACGCGAATGATCATAGATCCGTCGGCGTCTTGCGCCAGAGCGGCGCGAACAACGTGCGTATTGTCGGCCAGCCACGATACGATATTGCCGGGATTCTCGACCTCGATCGTCACTGCGCCGCTTCGAAGATCGATGCGAGCAACATCGAAAAGCGCGGGATTACGCTGGTTGATTTGCACGAGCGCTTCGCCGGGAAAACGGTGGTCCACCGCGAGCGGCATGCAGCGGACGTTCTCGCCGGGCGTCAACTCAACCGGAGCCGAACCGTCGAGCCCCACCTGAAAAAGATGGTAGTTCTCGTTGCCGCCCGCGTCTTGCAGATAGAGCACGTTGAGGCTGTCGCCTTGCCAGGCGAGCCACGGAATCGGTCTCGCCGGATCGTGCGCCACCAGGCGCGCATCGTCTTCGCCCAGGGTGCGTACCCACACGCTCATCTTCCCTTCGAACGGCGCGCGATACGCAAGCCGCTTCCCATCCGGCGAAATCCTGGCTTGATCTTTCTCGGGGCTCCCAAAGAGAGCTTCTCGCGGTATCAGAGCGGTATTCACAAAACACACCAGCGAGGCATTTGTGGGCCAATCATTCTCATATCTTAGTCTGCGCGCCGGCGGTGCGACAGTTCATTGGAGAGCAGTAAACCTAATATAAAATCGAGGGACCGTGGGTGCGCAACGCATACCTGCTCCAATTACCGTTGAAGAATATGAACGCACTCCGGCTCCGTCCCAAGGATGGTACGAGCTTCATCACGGAGAACTTGTACTTGTAACGCGCCCGATACGGCGTCACTGGGATCTCCAGCGCCGCTTGCGGGATCTGCTTTCAGCCCGAGTGTGAAAACCGCCGCTTTCTCGTCGATATTGAGTACGCCTATCGTCCGTTGCCGGAAAATGAAGTCTGGGGTGCGGATGTCGCCACGATTCGCTTGCAACGGCACGCGGCGGTCGACAACTGGCTTCTTGGCTCGCCCGAACTGGTCATTGAAGTCAAGTCGCCGTCGAATAGCAAAGAAGAGCTTCACGACAAGCCAATGACGACGCTCGCGGGCGAAGGCGCCGTAGAAGTTTGGATTGTTGATCTGAAAGCTGAGACGGTCACAGTCTACAGTAAGACGACGGGCATGCACGTCTACTCGGGACGCGATATTTTGAGCCCGGCAATTACTGGGCTGGCGCTCTGCACTGTAGCCGATTTGTTCTGAAATCCTATTACATCTCAGTAACACCCGTCCCAGTGAGAAGCCAGTTCAGTTAAGATCCAGAATCGTCGTCTCGCCGGCCCGGACCGCGACCACCGCTCCCCCCGGAAACACCTGGTAATTGCCCGGCCGCACCGACGCGAATCGATACCGGTCCCCCGAACACAGCGTCATTTGCGCGTAGGGTGAAATGCGCATCGCCGGCTCCGACGGAACCAGTTGAACGGCGCTCACCACCCCGCAACCGGGGAATTTTCCCTGTACGCGGCCCGCGTCGTTCTTTAACGTGATCGTCAAGTCCGCAACTTCGCCAAGCACGTCGATCTTCGGCACCGGCAGTCCACCAATTCGGATCGTGTCCACGTAGAAGGGCGGCGGCAGTTCGGGCCGAATCTCCACGGTGTACGCTCCCGGGTATAGGCCCTCAATGTGGAAACTGCCGTCCGCCTCCGCCGCGCCCGAAGCGATACTCTCCACCGCCTCGAAGGCGCGCAAGGAGACTACGATCAATTTGGGAAGCGGCACTCCCTCGCGTCCCGCCACGACCACTCGCCCCCGCACGCCGACGGGAGCCGCCAGATACAACTTCACGTCGACGGGCTTCTCCGCCACCGTGACTCGCGCGCGTGCCTTCAACTCATCGCCTGCGTGCAGCGACCATGTCCCCTCGGGCACGGCAGCCAGCTCGAAGGCGCCGCCGGCGCGCGTTTTCGTTCGCCACCTTGCTTCGATCCCTTCACCAGCCGCCACCTCAATTCCCTCTGCCGGATTGCCGTCCGGCAGAAGCACCGTCCCGTGCACCGGACGGGCGGGCGCAGGTTTCAGCTTCAACTCGACTTCCACTGTTTCCCCGGCGCGAATCGTGAATTGCGACGCTAACCCCCGCTGGAATACGCCCGGATACCAGAGGCGCGTCCAGGCGAGCAGCGTTCCATCCGCTGCGGCCGGCGGAGGCGGCATACTGATCGGCGGCATCACGGACACCGTGTAAGTGCCCGGCAGAAAATACCCGATTGGTTCAAAGCGGCCGTTCCGGTCCGTAGGAAAGCTCTGCGTCGAACCCGGCGACGCCAGCGTCACCCACGCAGCTTGCACCGGTTTGTCCGCGGGGTCGATTACTCTCCCCACCATCCGCGGAAACGGCGTCAACTCGCCCGCAAAGGATCCCTTCCCACCGGCAACCGTCACAATCCACGATTTCGGAGTGTATCCTCCAATCGGGAAGAGACGATCGGTACCGGGCGCAGTAATGCCGTAGCCTTGGTACCTCAACTCCACGCGATACTCGCCGTCGGCGATCCCGTCGATCGCGAACTGGCCTTGCTCATCCGTGTCCGCCAGCAACTTCGTCCCCGACCTGCCGTACAACGTCACGCCCACACCGTCCAGACCGGCGTGCGTCACCGAGTCCAGGACGCGGCCCTCGAGATGCCCATCTGCGGCGTGAACAGTCGAGGCCAGCATCGCAATGACAACGGCCCATTCCCATCGCATTCCACCACTCCAATGCGCGATCCGCGTCCACTCAATTGTATGGAGAAAATCGCGCGCCGCATAGGCATTTGCTACAATCCACGCATGTTGCGCAACCCACTGTCCGGTTTATGCGTTCTGGCTGTATTACTGCTACCCGTATGCTGCGCGCAGCAACAGGCGAGCGCCTCCCAAAGCGCCCCGAGCCCGAAGGAAGGAACAGCCGTGCCGAGCGAGCGAGGACGAATCCTGGGAATCGGCGGAATATTCTTCAAGTCCGCCAATCAACAACAAACGCGCGAATGGTACAGCAAGCATCTCGGACTCGCCGATAAAGGCGGCGGCGCCATGCTGCCGTGGCGCGAGAAAGACAATCCGGATAAGGAGCATATGACCGTCTGGACCGTCTTCCCGGGGAACACGAAATACTTCGAGCCCAACCAGACGTTCATGGTCAATTACATCGTGGACGACCTGGATGCGCTGCTGGAACGCTTGCAGAAGGAAGGCGTCAAGATCGACCCCAAGCGCCAGGACGTAGACTATGGCCGGTTCGCGTGGATCTACGATCCCGACGGCAACAAGATCGAGTTGTGGCAGCCCCTGACTCCAAAAAAGAAGTAGCGCAAATGCCAGACCCTGCTAACAATTGGTTCGGCCGCCCCGTCCTGCACGTTTCCGACGTCGAGGCCTCACTCCGCTTTTACATGGGCCGGCTCGGCTTCACAAGCCCGTGGCGTTTTGCGGAGGACGGCAGAGTTCACGTCGCGCAGGTCGAACGGCAGGGCTGCGCGGTAATCCTCGCCGACCAGTGGCCGGAGAAGGTCGGCAAGGGGCTGGTCTTCATTTCCGTGAACCTCGAGCGCCAGGCGCAAATCGAGGCCTTGGATGCCTTGCGCGCGGAGCTTGTCGCCGGCGGCGTTCCCGTGAGGGAAGGTTTTTGGGGCTACCGCCTCCTGGTAGTCGACGATCCCGACGGCAATCAGCTCTTCTTCAACTATCCGGTCGAGACTGCATCGCAGGAATCGACTCCCGCAGCGTAGGCAGGAACGGCAGCTCCTCGCTACTCCTCCCGCAGCACCCGCATCGGCTCGACCCGCGCCGCCCGCGCCGCCGGCAGCAGCGACGCCGCCATCGATACCGCGACCACCAGCACAATCACTCCCGTCATCGTAACTGCGTCCCACGGCGAGACTCCGAACAGCATTCCGGCCAGCACCTTCGTGAACGCCGCGGCCAGCCCCAGTCCCGCCGCACACCCGATCAACGACACAAGCATTCCCTGTCCGAGGAACTGCCGCACAATTTGAAGACGCACCGCCCCGAGCGCCAGCCGCAGTCCCACCTCGCGTTGCCGTATGTTCACCAGGTAGCTGAGCGTGCCATACAGGCCGATACACGCCAGCAGAATCGCGGTGAGCGCGAAGAAGGTCAGCAGCACGGTGCGCAGCCGGTTTTCCGCGAATGCATCGGAGATGTGTGTCGTAAGCGGCGAAATGTCATACACGGATCGGGAGGGCTCCACTTCGTGCAGTTTGTGGCGCACGCTTTCCGCCAGCGCCAGTGGGTCGCCGTGCGTGCGCGCCAGGAAGTACAGGCCGGGTTGCATAATCAGACCGCAGTAATAGATGGTCGGGACGGGCTCGTGATCCAGGCCGCGTTCGCGCGCATCGCCCACAATGCCGCGCACCACCGCGGTGGGAAAGTACGGACTGCTCGGCTGCCCCAGGTGTTTGCCGATCGGGTTGGAGCCGCCGAAATAGGTATTCGCGAAGGAACGGTTCACCATCATTCCGGGAGTATTGGACTCCTCCGGGCACATGTCTCCCGCCAGAAGCGGAATGCGCATTGTCGCAAAATATCCGGCGCTGCCGATGCGCGATTCGGCAATTATTTTCGATTCGCTTTGCGGCCTGCCCTCTGCCACGCTGAGTTCCGCCGGGAAACTGCTCGGCACACCGGGAAGCAGGAACGTCGCGGCCGCGGATTCCACTCCCGGCACCGCCGCCACGGCTTCCAGGATGCGTTTTACCGTTTGCCCGGACTGCTTCAAGTTGCCTGTTTCTCCCCAGGACGCGCTGATTCGGAACGTGAGCACGTGATTGGGATCGAACCCTCCCGCTACACGGCCCAATGCCTGAAAGCTGCGCAGCAGCAGGCCGGCGCCGGCGAGCAGCATCACCGCCAGCGCTACCTGCACACCCACCAGCACGAACTGCACCGGCCGGCGCGCCGACACTTGAGAGCGGCCTGCCAAAGCTAGCGATCCCGACAAACTGCGGCGCGTCCCGGAAATCACCGGCACAAGCCCGCACACCAGCGTCGCCGCCACCGCGCAGACCAGCGAATAAACGACGATGCGCCAATCGAGCCCGATTTCATCGACGCGCGGCAGATCCTTGGCCAGGACGCGGAAAACATGTGTCGCGGCCGAGGCGAGGCCAAGACCCACGCCGGCACCCGTCAGCGCCAAAAGAAAAATCTCCATCAGCAACTGCCCCGCCACCGAAGCGCGCGACGCTCCCAGGCTGAAGCGCACCGCGATCTCATGCTGCCGTCCGGCCGCTCGCGAAAGCAGCAGCGCCGCGATGTTGGTGCAGGCGATCAGCAGCAGCAGCGTCACCGCCCCGAACACCACCCACAGCGACTGCCGCACTCCCCCAACCGTCTGTTCTTTCAGCGGCTCCACCACGGCGCGGATCTGCGAGTCCGTCTTCGGAAATTCGCGGCCGAGATCCGCCTGCAACGTCGCCAGATCGGCGCGCGCCTTGGCGAGCGGCACACCGGGCTTCAGCCGCCCGATTCCGTTGAACCAGGTCAGATCGCGGCCGCGGGCGAATGGGTAATCCGGCGCGCTTACGGACCAAAGGTCGACATTCCGCTGAACGAACGCCATGGAGGGCGGCAGCACGCCGATGATGGTGGCGGCGGACTGCCCCAGCCGGACAGTCTTACCGATGGCATCGGGACTCGCGCCGAAGCGCCTCCGCCAATAGCGATCGCTGATCAGGATCGCGTTCGGACCTCCGGCGTGTTCCTCGGCGGGACTGAAGTCGCGGCCGAGTTCCGGGGCGACGCCCCACACCTGCAGGAATCGAGGCGCTACTAAGGCGTGCGTCAACTTCTCCGGCAAATCGCCGGAGAATTCGGAGTCGTCCTCGGTATAGTAGCCGCTGATCGCCTGGAAGGTATGGTTCATCCGGTTCCAGTCTTCCAGCCGCGCGGGAGAAATTTGCGGCTGCGGCGTCTTAGCCTGGATCTGCACAATGCTCACGATCCGCTCGCTGTTCGGGAAGGGCAGCGGCCGCAGCAGCACCGAATTGATCGCCGAAAAAACTGCGCTATTGGCTCCAATCCCCAGCGCCAGCGTCAGCACAACCGTGATCGAGAAGGCGGGAGATTTCGCGAGCGCGCGTAACGACAGGCGAAGACTCCGCAAGATCGCATCAAACCCTTCAGAGATGTCCATATCCCTCGTCCTTTCGATCTGCGTGGTGTAATTGCCGAACTGCCGCCGGGCCAGGCGGGCAGCGGCCTCGGCGTCCATACCGGAATCCTGCAGTTCCGCGACGCGCTCAGAGACGTGGAAACGCAATTCGCGTTCCAGGTCGCGATCCAGGCGCCCCGGGCGGATCGCGTTCAGCAGCCGGCCCAACCATCTACGCATAATCCAGAACCTTGCCGACACCCGCTGTCAGGCGCGTCCAGTTCTCCTCTTCTTGGGCGAGTTGTTTCCGGCCGGAGGGTGTGAGCGAGTAGAAGCGCGCCTCGCGATTCTTTTCGGTCATGCCCCATTCGGCGCGCACCCAACCGGCCTGCTCCATGCGGTGCAGTGCCGGGTAGAGCGACCCTTCCTCAACGCGCAGCAGTTGATCCGAAACGGAGTGGATGTGCGCGGTGATGGCGTATCCATGCAAGCGCTTCTGCCGCGCCAGGGTTTTCAGAATCAGCAGCACCAGGGTGCCTTGCAGAATGTCGTTCTTTCTTGTTCCCACGCGACTACCAATCTAGCTATGCCTAATTAGCTAGGCCTCACTCTAGAGTTTGGACGTCCCGGGTGTCAAAAGGTTAGGAAAGGCGGCGGACGCGGCAGCCGGGAGAGCGGCTCGCCACGCATTCATGCCAGGCCAAGTATTATCATTTGGCTATGCTCCGTTACCACGTCGCGTTCTACCTCCCACAGAAAACGGGCCAAATGGTCGTGGCGGAGGCTCTCGATTTTCCAGGTGCGGCAACGCAAGGTTTCGACCTGGCGGACGCGCGCCTGATGATTGCAAGTGCTCTCGAAGATCTTGCCGCGGCGTTGCTTGAGGAGGGTAGGCCGCTCCCTGTACCTTCGGACGACGCATACAGCCCCGAGGCCGATCTCATCGAGTTGGTGCCGCCGTCGGTTCACGCAGGAAGCGCTCCGAGGTGAAACGCCACGAATTGCTGGACCACCTCCACCGGCATGCCCCGGGAACGTGGCCGTCATACGATCTTCTCGAACCCGGCGACGGGTGCAAGAGCTCCGGTGCCGCGGGCGTCCCGCGCTGGCGCAGGTAGATTGCGTGACCTCGGACATGAGTGCATCCATGTTGGCGAGGTCGGGATGTCAGCAGCCGATGACGAGAAAATTCATGAATTCGCACTCCGGAAGAACGCTTTCGTCGTGACTCTCGACGCGGACTGGACAGCCGTCACTCAAATACAGCTGCCTCCGGGTAGCGCGTCTCATCCGGCCGGAGTGGGTCGCTCCCGGTTGGTCATCATTGCCAATATGGTTGACTGCGGAAGCGACGGCGGCCGAAGGACGCCGATCTAACTCTGTCCGTACCGTCGGCAATTCGTACGGCACCGGAAGCGTCCAGCCCAAACCTGGCATACGGCTGTAGGCATTCCAAAGAACTTTAACAGTGGCTAGACTCCGATGGTTTGGATTAGGCACGTGAACATCGTGCGCGTGAACTCATCAAGGTGGAAGGGCGCCAAAAGTTCCCGCCGATACGGATGATAACCGAACGGTCTGCGAGTTCGGACCGGAGTAAAGATGTAGAACCACACGGCCGCCTGCGCACTCCTTCCAGCCCAAAACCGCTCGGTTTCACGCGCAAGCGAGCGAAGACGTTCGTCGAGGAACCGGTGTCCATCCGCTATGTTTTCGACCTCGGGGATTTCTTCAGGGTCACCCGCATTTACTAGGCGTGAGGCCGACAGTGCAAGAACCTTGAGGTCCGCGTTATCAGTTCCCAACTGTGAAATCGCCTTTCCAATGTTCTTCTCCAATCCAGCCGAACTCAGCGGACGCTTACACTGCACCGCGACCCGTAGGCCCGCGAAGTCGAATGAAATGTCAGGGCCGCTATCAAATGCCGGAGTTAGGCCGGCTGCGGCAAGACGGCCAGCGATTACCAATTCGAAACCAAAATTACGCCCAGCATTATTCTGTGCCGTTTCGAGGAATGGATCGGCCGGACCCTGAAGCGCGCGCTCGATGGGCGCGGCCGGAATGTGATCGCCAAAGCTTCTCCGAAGTGCAGAAGCCGCGCGAACGAACTCGTCAGCTTCCATGTAGCTCCAAAGAATCTCGCGAGCCCTTGCCCAAGAAATGCTGGCCTGAAGTAGCTCCATTTCATTGCGGGTTTCGACGCCGAGCATCTGTCGAATGTTGTCTCTATATCGGCGGATTCGATCGTGGCAATTATGCCCCAATGATCTTAACCAAGCATCAAGATCATCGAGCGCCAAGAGCGTCCGCTGAAAATCATACGGCTCCAATTCCATGATGATGTGCCTCTACATCTGGCCGCTTGGACCGACATGAACCGGATCAGCCATAGTTTACCGCCCTGCTCACAAAGGGTCGTCGTTGACCTTCGTCCGGATCGTCGGCGGTTCGTACAAAGCTTCGTGCCGCCTGTGCTTCGTACGAGTAGCGCGTGACACACTCGCACCCGCACCGTTCTAACGAGCTGCTCATCGCACCGCTTCGGCGAATGCGGACGTATAGAGTTGGCATCTCTCGAGCCCGCACTACCTCTGCCTGAAATCGCGCGTTTCGACCGGAAAGAGGAGACAAGGGGGTGAACGCCGGTTTTCGACGATTCCATTAAACTGGGCTGCATGAGTACTCGCACCAGATGTCTGGCTTTTCTCTCCGGGACCCTGGCTATTTTCTGCAGTTGGCACATTGCCTACGCCGACACTGCGCCGTGCGATCTCCTCACGCAAACTCAAGTGAGCCACGCCGTCGGGGTGAGCGTCACCGCCGGCGCTCCGATTGCCACCACTGGGTGCAGTTGGACGTCGACGGGCAAAACGAACCTGACGGTCACGGTCTCGATGCAGAGCGACAGGATGTTCGAGGGCGCCAAGCGAGGCGCCACAACGCCGGTCTCTGGCGTTGGCGACGAGGCGTTCTTCACAGGCGTCCAGAATTTCTCCAGCCTGTGGGTGCGAAAAGGATCCAAGTACCTTCTCGTGCGCATCTACGGGCTCTCCGTGGCCGAAGCGCAGCCGAAGCTGAAAGACCTCGCCACCACCGCACTCTCGAAGCTGTAAACGCGATCTCAGGTACTCGCCTGAAGCGTAAGAAGTGGATCAAACACCAACTGCCGCACCTCATCTGCGAACCGTGAATCGAAGGGTCTGAGCGGAACGAAGGTCTTGGGCTGACTACCGCGACGGCCCCTCGGACGCAGTCGGAACCCGACTGCGGGAGCAATGAACCAACTCGCACTCCCGCGATATGGGACCGCTCGTCAGCTTTCTCGCGGCTGGCTTGGAATGCAGGCACGGCAACAAAGTAATACCCGTGCGGATGCCGGGGGTAACCGTTCGACCCGTTAAATTCCCCACCTACGGTTGCTTTGCCCCCAAAAAGCTGATATACAAGATCAACAAAGTAAACCTAATCCAGTAGCGGTCTCATTTAAGGGAGTTGGGCGGCCGTCATCGGCCGTGCTTATTTTTGGAGGTAGTTCATGAGGGATACGTTGCGCCATCGGCGCCCCGGAATGCGTGCACTTGCGCTGTCAGCGCTCTTGTTTGCATCCATTTCTGCTTACAGCCAGACCATGACCACCGGCGATATCGTCGGCACGGTAACTGATGCCAGCGGCGCCGTCGTGCCCGCGGCCAAGGTCACGGCTAAATTCACTGGAACGAATGAAGTTCGCAGCACCGTAACCAACGCGAACGGACAATATCGCTTCTCTCTCCTGCAACCGGGCGAGTACGAAGTTACCGGCGAAGCTCCGGGGTTGCGTTCCAACACTCAGCGCTTCAACCTGCTCATCGGCCAGGAAGCCGCGATGAATCTCAAGCTGGAAGTGCAGTCGGCCCAGCAGGTCATCGAAGTCCAGGGCAACACCGCGATTCTGCAGACGGAAAACGCGAATCTCGCCAGCGGCTTCGATACGCTGCAGATGACGCAGCTTCCGGCCAACGGCGGCGATATCACGACCATCGCGTTCACCGTCCCCGGCGTGCTCGTCGGCAAGGGCGGCGGTAACTTCATTACCAACGGAATCCCCGGCGCATCCAACCTGTTCACGTTGAACGGCGCCGATGATATGGATCCTTACCTCAACATCAATAACTCCGGCGCCAGCAACAACACGCTCGGAGCGAATGAAGTGGCCGAGGCTTCCGTGGTGCTCAACGCCTTCAGCGCCGATTACGGCCGCATGGCGGGAGCGCAGGTGAACTTCGTCGGGCGCACCGGCTCCAACAGCTTCCACGGCAACCTATTCCATAACTACAACGACAAGATCCTGAACGCCAACACCTTCTTCAACAACCAGGTGGGCCTGCAGGAGCCGCGCAGCGATTCGCACAACTTCGGCGGCTACGTCGCCGGACCGGTGAAAAAGAACAAGCTGTTCTTCTTCTTCAACTACGAAAGCCTGCAATACGCGCTGCCTGCTTCCGGCAACGTGACCATTCCCTCGCCGCAGCTACAGCAGTACACGCTGGCGCACATCCCGTCTTCCGCAACCGTCCTCTATCAGGATGCCTTTAAGCTGTGGAACGGCGCTACCGGCGCTGCTCACGCCATTCCGGTGATCAACGGCAACGGTCCGCTGCAGGACGGCAATAAGCACCTCGGCTGCGGAACCGGCACTTTCTGGAATGGGAACATCCAGGCGCCCGGCGGCGGCATCTTCGGTAAAGACGTCTCCTGCAGCTACGCTTTCGCGGAAAACGCGGGCGAAGTCAACAAGGAAAGCCTCATCACCGGCCGCGCCGATTACAACATCAGCGACAAGCAGAAGATCAGCGCCCGCTATAACTACGATTGGGGCCTTCAGGCCACCGGCGTAAACTTCATCAGCCCGGATTTCAATCAGGTCAGCAATCAGCCTGCTCATCAGGGCCAGTTCACGTACACGTATGCGATCAACCCGACCATCGTGAATAACTTCATCGGTTCGGCTTCGTATTACAGCGCCATCTTCACTTACCCGGACCTTCAAAAAGCCATCAGCCTGATGCCGGACACCATGAGCCCCGGCGACGGTTGCTGCTCCGGCATCGGTATCGCCACGAACTTCCCGCAGGGCCGCAACGTCGGCCAGGCGCAGATCGCCGACGATCTCACCTGGGTCAAGGGCAAGCACAGCATCAAGACGGGCGTCAACTGGCGCTACAACAAAATCACGGACTACACCAACTCCGAGGGCGCATATGTCGGCCAGTACAATTTCAGTGACCTCACTGACTTTGCAACCGGTCAGATCAACTCCACCGGCTTGGGCAGTTCCTTCAGCCAGGCGTTCCCGAACCTGCCGCGCGTTCACCTGCGCATGAGTTCGCTGGGCGCTTACCTGCAGGACGAGTGGCAGGTGAACCGCAAGCTCACCCTCACGCTCGCATTCCGCGTCGAGCACGATGGCAACCCGGCCTGCGTCGACAATTGCTTCGCGCGCATGAACACCCAATTCGGCACGCCGGGCTATGTGGGCGGAGCCACCGTTCCCTACAACCAGACGATTACCAGCGGACTTCACAACCTCTATAACAGCCTCGAGTCCGTAATTCCCGAACCGCGCTTCGGCTTCGCCTACAAGCTGGACAACAAGACCGTGCTCCGCGGCGGCGTCGGCTCTTTCGCCAATCTCTTCGCGGGCAGCGTAGCTTCCAGCGTGTTCCGCAATGCTCCGAGCGTGTTTAGTCCGCGCGTTTCGTTCGGCCAGGTTGGTCTCATCACCGATCCGAACAGCTCGGCTTACGCCGCACAGGCCGCCGCGAACGTGTTCCGCAGCAGTTTCTCGCAAGGCGCCACGCTCACGCAGGTCCAGTCGGCGCTGGGTAAGATTCCGTTTGCCGCTCCGAACTACTATTCCGCCCCCAACGATTTCGTCGCCCCCAAGGTCACGGAGTGGAGCGCGGAACTCCAGCGGCAGATCACCAATCACGAAGTGCTCGCCGTTACTTACACCGGCAACCACGGTTATGACCAGGCGATGAGCAATCAATGGGCGAATTCGTTTCTGCTGCTCGCCTCCAACGGCCAGAACAAGTTCTACGGCACCAACTTCGCCGGGCTGCCGACGGCCGCGCCAGATCCGCGCTTCCTGACCGTGACGCAGGTGCTGACGGCCGGCTACTCGAATTACGACGCTATGACCGTGCAATTGCGCCACTCCATGAACTACGGCTTCCAGGGGCAGATCGCCTGGACGTGGTCTCATGCGCTCGGCGATAGCACCGTGTACAACCCGTACAACCTGCACTTCGGTTACGGCAACCAGAGCTTCGATGTTCGCCACGCCATCGTTAGCGATCTCATCTGGAATGAGCCGCACCGCTTCGCCAACAAAGCGCTCCAAGCGGCGTTCGGCGGCTGGACTTTCGGCATGAAGATGTACATCTACACCGGCAGCCCGTTCTCGTCCAGCGATAGCAAGATCCCCGCCCAGATCAATTCGGGCGGCGGCACCGGCGCTACGCCTCTCGCTACGGTAATCGATCCGAACATTCAGACGAACTGCACCGCCGTTCACGGCACGGCCGATACGCCCTGCTTCACGGTCAATCAGTTCATGACCTACAACAGCACGTCCGGCGTGAATACGCCGATCCAAACGGACTTCGGCCAGACCGGCCCCGGCGTGTTCCGCGGTCCGGGCTACTTCGATATCGATTCCAACCTCTCCAAGAAGTTCTTCGTCAAGGAGAAGTACGCGTTCGAAATCGGAGCCCAGGCCTACAATACGCTCAATCACCCGAATTTCTCGAACCCGACGGCTTCCATCACGTCAGGTTCGCTCGGCACCACCAGCGGTCTGGTCGGACCTCCCACCAGCCCGTACGGTTCCGGTCAGGGAGCTTCCCTCGTCGGCGGCCGCATTCTCGTGGTCACGGCGAAGTTCAGCTTCTAAATCGCTAACCTCCATCGTTCGCCAAGCGCCCCTCATCGCCAAACGGTGAGGGGCGCTTTTTTGTATCATTGACCGTTGAGGGAACCCCGCTGAAGATCGCTCTCCTGCTTCTCCCGGCCATCTGTCTTGCATCCACTCCCCATCGCTTGAATCGCGCGGAATACAACTATGCCGTTCGGGATTTGCTGGGTGTGCTCGCGCAGCCGGCCGACGATTTTCCCCAGGACGATTCCGGCTACGGCTTCGACAATATCGGCGACGTGCTCTCCGTTTCACCGCTCCTCATGGAGCGCTATCTGCACGCCGCCGAAACTGTCGCCCGGTTGGCGATGTTCGGCCTTCCGCCCGCGCAGCCCACTCTCGTGAAGTTTCAGGCGCCGCGGCGGGATCCGCTCAACGCGGACGCTGCCGACGCGACCGGCCTCAGTCTTCATTCGGCGATGCACAAGCTCTACCGATTCCCGGCAACGGGAGAGTATGCCTTCAGTCCCGGTATCGATGGCGGCGCGGCGCAGGCGCCCGGCACAGTGCGCGTTGGAATCTGGATTGACGGCCAACTCGCCGCCACGCAGGAAGTCTCCGCGGCCGCGGCAGGCCGCCAGCGACTCGAGACCCGCGCGAAGGTGAGCGGAGGCGAGCACGTCCTTTCCGTGACGTTTCTGGATCCGTTCATCGGACGCGTTGCAGTCCTCGATCTCGGCGGCCCTTTCGACGGTACCGCAGGCCCCTCGCCCGAGTCGCTGAAGCTTATCTATTCCTGCGGTCACCTCGATGGCCGGCACACGCCTGCCTGCGACCGCATCATTGTGACGAATCTGGCGCGGCGCGCTTACCGGCGTCCGCCAAGCGCGGCGGAAATCGAGAAGCTCACTGGCTTGATGGCCTTGGCGAAACAGCAGGGCGCTTCGTACGACGAAGCAGTGTCGGCTGCGATCGAAGCAGTCCTGGTCTCGCCGAATTTCGTCTTTCGCGTGGAAAAACCGCAGCCTGGCGCATACGAGCTTGCCTCTCGCCTCTCGTTCTGGCTCTGGAGCAGCATTCCCGATGACGAACTGCTGCGCGCGGCGGGTAACGGATCGCTGCGCAAGCCCGCCGTGCTGGAAGCGCAGGTGCATCGCATGCTCGCCGATGCGAAATCCGCGCGTTTCGTCGAGAACTTCGGAGGCCAGTGGCTGGAGACGCGACGCCTCGAATCCGTCAAACCCGACGTCCGCAAGTTCCCCGATTTTGACGACTACCTGCGCTACTCTATGCGGCGCGAGACGGAGCTGTTTTTCGAAAACGTCATTCACGAGGACCGCGGCATTCTGGATTTTATCGACGGCCGCACAACGTTCGTGAATCAGCGGCTCGCCGCGTTGTATGGCATACCGAACGTAAGCGGAACGGAATTCCGCAAAGTGGATCTCACGGGCATTCCGCGTGCGGGCGTGCTGACGCAAGCCAGCGTGCTGACCGTCTCGTCTTATGCGAACCGCACTTCTCCGGTGTTGCGCGGCAAGTGGATTCTGGAAAATTTCCTGAACGCTGCGCCGCCTCCACCGCCGCCCGATGTACCGAACCTCGATGAGAGCGCCGCCGGCACGTCCGGCAGCATGCGCCGGCAGATGGAGCAGCATCGCGCCAACCCGGCCTGCGCCGGATGCCATTCCATGATGGACCCGATCGGTTTCTCCTTGGAGAATTACGACGGCATCGGAAAGTGGCGGGATAAGGACGGCAGTTTCCCCATCGATGCCAGCGGAACGTTGCCGGGCGGCCGTGAGTTTTCGGGCGCTGCCGGGTTGCAGGAGGTGCTGCGCGGAAAAGCTCAGGACTTCACGCGCTGCCTCACGCAGAAGATGATGACCTACGCGCTCGGGCGCGGACTCGAGCAGTCCGACAATGCGGCCTTGGATGATATCGTCAAACGAGTGGCCGCGCATCGCTACAAGTTTTCCTCGCTTGTTGTGGAGATAGCCAGGAGGATGGAGACACAGCAGTGAACATCGTGACCCGCAAGCACCTCGCACGGCGGACGTTTCTGCGCGGACTCGGCGCGGGCATTGCGCTGCCGTGGCTCGATGCCATGTGCCCAGCGTTCGCGGCGACAACGGCCGCGCCGTTGCGGATTGCGTTTGTGTATGTGCCCAACGGCATCGTGATGGATCGGTGGACCCCGGCCGCGAGCGGCCACGCGTTCGAGTTCACGCGCATCCTCAAGCCGTTGGAGCCATTGCGCGAAAAAATCGCCGTGCTCTCCGGCCTCGATCACAGGAATGCGAAGCCGCTGGGCGACGGTCCCGGCGACCACGCCCGCGCGGGAGCCTGCTTCCTCACCGGAGTCCATCCGCGCAAAACCGCGGGTAAAGATCTTCAGGTGGGCATCTCGGCGGATCAGATCGTAGCGGCGAAAATGGAGGGTGTCACCCGCTTCCCTTCCCTCGAGCTTGGCACCGAAGACAATCGCACGACGGGCGCTTGCGACTCCGGCTATTCGTGCGCCTACACGAATTCCATTTCCTGGCGTGCGCCGGCATCGCCCATGCCGCCTGAGACAAATCCGCGGCTTGTCTTCGAACGGCTCTTCGGCAGCGAGGACGGCACGCTCGATCCTGGTGCCCGCGCGCGCCGCATGTCGTATCGCAAGAGCATTCTGGACATGGCGCAGGACGACACGCGCCGCATTGCCGCGACACTGGGCGCCGGAGACAAAAGGAAACTCGACGAATATCTGTTCGCCGTCCGCGAAATTGAACGGCGCATCGAAGCGGCGGAGTCCGATCCGCGTCGTGCCGAGCCGTCGATGCCGACGCCCGCCGGCGTGCCCTTCTATTTTTCCGAGCACCTGCGCCTGATGTATGCTCTGCAAGCCGCCGCCTTTCAGGGCGACCTGACCCGCGTCTCGACCTTCGTCACCGGCCGGGAAGGCAGCACGCGCACGTACCCGGAGATCGACGTGCCGGACCAGCATCATCCGATCACGCACCACCGGGGCGACCCCGCGCTGATTGAGAAGGTGACGAAGGTCAACGAATTCCACACGCGGCAATTGGCTTCGTTCCTGCAGAAACTCGACGGCATGCGCGAAGGCGACGGCACGCTGCTCGATCGCACCATGATCGTGTACGGAAGCGCTATCGCCGATGGCAACGTGCACTCGCACGAAAACCTGCCGGTGCTGCTAGCCGGGGGAGGCGCGGCGGACATCAAACCCGGCACGCACATCCGCTACCCGCGCGGCACTCCGATGACGAACCTTTATTTAACGCTGCTGGACAGAATGGGAGTCAACGCGGAATCTATCGGAGACAGCACCGGCGAGCTCAATCACTTGACCGATATTTAGGGTATTGGGGGCCACCTATACATGTCTAAGTACCTGTATAGGTCAGACCTCCCTCCGCATAAAAACCCCGTCACTACCATCATCGTAGTACTTCGGTACGCGGCGGACGCGAAGAAAGCCATACTTTTCGTAGAACCTTCGGGCGCCGCGGTTCCTCTCTTTCACCATGAGTCCTACGCGGTTCGCTCCGCGGCGTTTCAGGCGGCGCAGGGTGCTTTGCATGAGTAAACTCGCCGCGCCTTTGCGCCGTGCTTTGGGTTCCACAGCAAGGGAGACAATCTCGGCGCGGCCGGTTTCCGGGCGGAAGCAGGTAACCATATACCCGCAGATGCGCCCGGGCGTTTCGGCGACGAGAAACAGCCCCCCGCATTTGCGGTGAAGATCTGCAAACAATTTGCGATCGTATGCTTCGGATCTGAAACTCGCGTGCTCGATGCGGAGAATTTCCTCAAGATCGCGGACCCGGAAAAGACGGACGGAAAGAGGCGCGTTCATTCTGTTATCCTTTATTTTGGACCACTTGGAGGCTATCCGAAACCATTGGGGTCGAAAAAACGTAGGAATAAGCGCCGGGCTATTGACAACAATTTCAGACTTGCGCATACTGAAACTGAGATGCAACTGAGTGGCAACAGCGCTCCCGCAAAAAATTTCGAAGCGACGCTTGTCGACCTCCGCCGCGGCGATGCCGCGGTGCTCGATTCGATCGATCTTCCGGGCGACGATGCCCGCCGCCTGATGGAGTTGGGTTTCCTGCCCGGTACCACGGTAACTGCCGGCTTCAGCGCTCCCGGCGGCGACCCCCGCGTCTTTCAAGTGGACGGCTCCGAAGTCGCCCTTCGCCGCGAAACAGCCCGCAAATTGAAGGTGCGGATTCCCAAACTCCCGAGGGCATAATGAGCCAGTGCAGCGATTGCAGATCTTGCGGTAACGCGGCGGCGGCTGTCATCGAATTTCCCGGTTCCGCGGCCGCGCCGAAGACGGTCGCGCTCATCGGCCCTCCGAATTCCGGTAAGACTACCCTTTTTAACAGATTGACGGGGCTGCGGCAGAAGGTCGCCAATTTCCCCGGAGTGACGGTGGAGCAGCACACGGGAGTCGCCGAACTGGCCGATGGCCGCGCGGTGCGGATTATCGACTTACCCGGCATCTATAGCCTGGAGGCACGCAGCGAAGACGAACAGGTCGCCTTCGATGTGCTCACCGGGAAGCGCGAAGACACACCCAAGCCCGAAGCGATTCTGCTGGTCCTGGATTCCACCAATTTACAACGCCACCTGATGCTGGCGGCGCCGATTCTGGCGCTCGGCCTTCCGACTCTCGTCATCCTCAATATGGCGGACGATCTGCGGAATCGCGGCGGCCGTCTGGATCTCAAGGCTTTGGCGGTGCAACTCGGCGCTCCGGTCGCGCTGGTGAGTGCGCGTGCAGGCCAGGGGCTCGACCAGATTTTCGATTTTTTGGCCGGCGCGATGCCGAAGCCCGCGCCCAAACAGTTGCCGGTTTTGCAGGATGTGCCCAAGTGCCGCCAGTGGGCCGGACAGGTGGGCAGCCAGGCAAAGTACCGGCCGCCGGTCGCGCCTAAGTGGACGCGGCGGCTGGATTCCGTGCTGCTGCACTCCGTCGGCGGCCCGCTGGTATTCGCCGCCGTCGTCGTGCTCGTCTTCCAAACCATGTTCACGTACGCGACGCCGCTGCATGACGGTTTGCAGTGGATGTTCGACGTGAGCGGAGGGTGGGTGCAAAAGGCGCTCGGTCACAGCTTGTTGACGTCTCTGCTGATCGACGGAGTGTGGAAAGGCGTCGGTTCGGTGATTGTGTTCCTGCCGCAAGTTCTGCTGCTCTTCCTCTTCATCGGTATTCTGGAAGATTCCGGGTATCTCGCACGCGCCGCTCTGATTGCGGATCGCACGATGGCGAAGGTGGGACTGCAGGGCAAGAGTTTCATTCCGCTGCTCTCGGCATATGCGTGCGCCGTGCCGGCGATTCTGGCGACACGCACCATCGAAAACAAGCGCGACCGCTTCGCGACCATTCTGATTGCGCCGTTCATGACGTGCTCGGCGAGGCTGCCGGTGTACACGCTGATCATCGCGGCGTTTATTCCGAATCGCCATCTGCTAGGGGCATTCCTGAGCACGCAGACGGCGGCGATGCTTGGCTTATATATTCTGGGCTTCCTGGCGGCCGTGGTGACGGCGCGGATCTTGAAATCGTCGATTTTGAAGAGCGGCCGCACTCCGTTTTTACTGGAGATGCCGTCGTATCGCTGGCCGACGGTGCAGTCGCTCGGTCTGCGGCTCGTGGACCGCTCCGTGGTGTTTCTGCGCCGGGCCGGGACTGTGATTCTGCTGGTCACCGTAGTGCTCTGGGTGCTCGCGCATGTGCCGTTCGTGAACGGACAGCCGGCGCCGATCGAGACCAGCGTCGCGGGAACAATCGGACACGCGATCGAGCCCGTGATCAAGCCGCTGGGCTTCAACTGGAAGATCGGAATCGGGCTGATTACATCGCTGGCTGCTCGCGAGACCATTGTGAGCACGCTCGGCAGCATCTACGGGATGGATGCCGAGAGCAACGCCGGCGGCCTACAGGCAGCATTGCAGCACGATCTGACGCGCGGCGGAGCGGTCGCCCTGCTGGTGTTCTTCGCGTTTGCCATGCAGTGCATATCCACCATCGCAGTGGTGCGGCGGGAGACCGGCGGGTGGAAATGGCCGGCGCTGCAATTTGCGTACATGGGCTTCCTGGCATACGCCGGCGCGTTCGTTGCCTTCCATTTGTTGGGGTAGAGTGGGCCCTACGGCGGCAAGCGGAAGCGCGAAAATGGCGGCGTTCAGTTGGGGGTGGGGTGCGTGATCTGGTCGATGACCAGGATTTCGATATTGCCCTTCGCCGCCTGCAGTTTGAGGCCGAGTTGTTCCTTGAGAACGGCGTTGAGCGGCGGATCGGCGGAGTCTGGAGTATCCTCGCGAGCCCATTTGATCTCGAAGTCGAAGGCGCCTTTGAGGCCGGTGTGATCCTCGACGGGACGGCCTGCCTGGCGGCGTAGGGTGGCGGCAATATCAGCCATGGACGCTTTCGAAACCTTCATGACGATACTCGAGCCGTTCGAGTTGGTGCTCATCTCGGGCTGCGATTCCGGAGTGCTTGGCTTGAGGGCAGGGCCGAGCTCCCCGGGCTTTTCGAGTTCCAGCCAATAGACGGGTCCTTCCTTTTGCTCACGATGAAATCTTAATTGGAAACGGTCTTCCAGCAGCGAGAGGATGAGTTGCTGAAGTTGCTGCGGATTCGTGACTTCGGCGTGACCGGCGGTGGTAGCGTTGATATCGAAGGTCTCGCTATCGACCCAGCCGGGCGCGCCGGACATGCGGTTATCGTCGACGCCAAAGGCGATGCGCAGCAGCGTGCGGACGCTCGTGGCGGTGGCGACGAAGCGTCCGCCGGGAAATACGCGGCGATTAGAGGGTTCATCGCCGGCGAACCGGTGCGGATGGACTGAGGCGACTTCAAAACGCAAGGGCGGCTGCTGCGCCGGCGATTGGGCTGAAAGACTCCATGCGATGGCGAGCGAAAACGCAAGCGCAAGCGAGCAGGCGGTGCGAAGAGGCTTTCGCGGCGACTTAGTCATGACCACTCTTTCTACGAAAAACGCGGTGGAAAGTTCCGTAAGCGATTCTGAGACGTCTTGCGCAACACAAATGAGAGTCGGGCTGCTTGACCCCCACGGCGATTGCTGCTAGTGTACTAGCATGTGCTAATCGAATAGCACGTTGGGGAGGTTCGGATGCAAATCGGAACGCAACTCGGCCGCAGGGAGCGCCAGATCATGGAGGTTCTTTACCGGCTCGGAAAAGCTAGCGTAGCGGAAGTACTAGCGGAATTGCCGGATCCTCCCAGCTATTCGGCTGTTCGTGGAATGCTGGCCCTGCTGGAGGACAAGGGACACGTCCGTCACAAACGGGCGGGGATGCGTTACATCTACACGCCGGCGGTCGCTCCCGCAAAGGCGCGGCAGTCGGCTCTGCGGCAGTTGGTATCCACATTCTTCGCGGGGTCGCCCACGGCCGCCGCGGCTGCACTTCTGGAAATGTCCGGCGAGGAGTTGAGCGCCGGGGAAAGAGATCAACTGTCGGCATTGATTGCCCGGCGTGAAAAGGAAGGACGGTGAGTATGCCGTTTGCATTCCGTGCCCTCTTGTTTGCGGTGTTCTGGAAATCCGGCGTTGCGTTGGGCGCCGCGCTCTGTATCGCTCAGGTGCTAAAGAACCGGTCGGCCGATCTGCGCCGCCTGGTATTCTCCACCACCATCGTCGCCATGTTTGCCGCTGCGGCAGTGGCGCCTGCTTTGCCGCGCTGGACAGCGGTGACTCCTCTGTGGTTTCACTCTCACCGTGCCCTGCCGCCGGCTGTAGCCGGGCGATCGCCGGCTTCGCCAACGGCCGGCGATACCGCGGCAGTTGCAGCGCCTGCCAGCGCGCGGGTGCAACTACAAACTTCATCTCGCCGGATCGATCTGGAGACGTGGTTGGTTCCCCTGATCTGGTTGGCAGGCTCGGCGATGCTGTTGGCGCGATTCGCCGTCAGTTTGGCCGGGCTGTACCGGGTAGGGAAGGCGTCGAATGCGGTGACCGACCCCGGTACGCTCGCGCATGCAGTGCGGTTCGGCCGGCGCGTTCGGATGTTGGAAAACGATGCGATTGGGGCTCCCGTAACCTGGGGAATCGTGCGGTCCGTCATTCTGGTCCCGGCAGGTTTCGCAGAGTTGCCGCCGGAAAGCCGCGATGCGGTGATCCGCCACGAACTGGCGCACATTCAGGCGCACGACTTTCTGATGCGCGGGCTGACGGAGATCGCTCGCGCGCTGATTTGGTTTCAGCCTCTCATGTGGACGGTGCGGCGGCAATTGCGCGAGGAGCAGGAACTGGCGTGCGACAACCGCGTCCTGGCGGAGGGGGGAAAGCCTTCCGCCTACGCGAAATTGCTGATGGAGTGGCATGCCCGTAGGGGAATGGACTCTGGGATTGCGGTTGGAATTGCGCACCAGAGTTGCCTGACGCGGCGGTTATATGCGCTGCTCGATCCGGACCTCAGGCGCGACACGGTGGCGCGCGCGGGAGTAGCCAGTGCGTTATTTCTGGCGCTCGCAGGGGCGTTTCCGCTTGCGGCCATCAGTTTTACGGAGGCCACACCTGCTTCGCCGGCGCAGCAAGCTCAGTCGCACGCGGGGCAGTCCACTGCGGAGCCCGCTGCGCGCCCGCGGTTCGATGTGGTTTCGATTAAGCCATGTAAGCCGGGCGGTGCGAGCGGTTTTCCCGACGAAAGCTCAGCTCCGGGCAGGCTGCGAATCGACTGTGACGTTCTGGCCGACGCCAATTCCACCGGCTTGATTCAGGCGGCGTACAACAGGTATGCAAGCGGCCGCCTGACTTCCACGAGAGTAATTCCCATCGAGGGCGGACCGGATTGGATCCACTCGGAAAAGTACGAAATCGACGCCAGGGCGGACGGGAACCCGAGCATCTCGATGATGGAGGGGCCCATGATGCAGGCCATCCTCGAGGACCGTTTCAAGCTCACACTTCATCGGGAGATCAGGCTAGGAGCCGTTTATGAACTCACGGTGGGCAAAGGCTCTCCGAAATTAACGCCGGTCCCGGAGGGAAGCTGCATTCCCCTGGTCCTGGGCGCCCCCCTGCCGGTGTTGACGGAAGGCCAGCAACTTTGCAGAAACGTGGTCTCGCTTCGGGGCTCAGTGGACATCGCGGGCGGTACGCTCTCGATGTTGGCCGACTCGCTTGCCAGGATCCTGGGGCGGCCGGTGATAGACAAGACCGGAATTACAGGTAAGTTCGAGATACACCTGGCATTTACACCCGAGAATTTCGCGGCGACCCAACCGGGCATGGCTGGTCCGGACGCGCCCCCCGCGGCGCCAGTGAATCCCGGCCTGTTTCAAGCCATTCAGGAACAACTCGGGTTACGGCTTGTGCCGGCGAAGGGCCCCGTGGACGTGTTGGTGATCGATCACATCGAGAGGCCATCGGCAAACTGAAACAACCACCGGCCGCGCAAGCGCGGCACGACATCGCGGCTCGGTAACCTTTCTTTGCCGGTGGAGTATCCATGAGAGGAGCGAAGCCATGAGACTGTTCTTTTACTGGGAGCAACTGCTCCAGGATGTCCGCTATGGCGTGCGCATGATGGTGGCGCGGCCCCTCTTCCCGGCCGTGGCAGCCCTCTCGCTGGCGCTAGGGATTGGAGCGAACGCGGCTATTTACAGTTTCATCGACGCGATTCTGCTGCGCGCCCTGCCGGTGACCGATCCCGGGTCGCTGGTGGCGCTGAAGTGGCACAGCAAGGCGCAGCCTGCCGTTGCGCGGAGCCTGAACGGCGATATCGTCAAAGACGCGAGAACCGGATTCACCGCCGATGGTTTCCCTTACGCTGCCTGCGAATTGCTGCGCAACTCGAGGATCTTCGCATCCGTGTTCGCGTTCAGCGCGGCGGGGCGCCGAAACCTGGCGATCGGAGACGCGGACAGTCTCGCCAACGGGGAATACGTGTCCGGCGAGTTCTTCGCGGGCCTCGGGATCACTCCCGCCGCGGGGCGCGTGCTCTCGCCGTCGGATGACCGCGCCGGGGCTCCCCCGGCTATGGTTTTCGATTACCAGTACGCCGAAAGCCGCTTCGGGGATGTCTCCCGCGCTGTAGGCCGGACAGTACGGGTTGAAGATGTGCTTTTCACTGTGGTCGGCGTCGCACCACCGGAGTTTTTCGGGACCGACCCGTCCAGCCGCCCGGATTTCTATGTTCCGCTGCATGCCGAACCGCTGATGGACCCGCTATCCTTGACCGGGCTCGATCCGAACCGGAAGTTTACCGAAGACACGTTTTACTGGGTGCGGTTGTGGGGGCGCCTGCAACACGGTGTCACGATGGACCAGGCGCAGCTTTCGCTGGCCCCGGTGTTCCGCCGTTTTGTAGAAGCCAGCGCAGCCACCGATAAAGAACGCACGGATCTCCCTGCCCTCCTCTTGCAGGAAGGCGCCGGCGGGTTGGACCGGCTGCGCCGTCAGTATGCCAAGCCCCTTTACGTCCTGATGACGATGGTGGGACTGATTCTGGCGATCGCGTGCGCCAATATCGCCAATCTCCTGCTGGCGCGAGCTACTGGCCGGCAGCGTGAAATCGCGCTCCGGCTGAGCCTGGGCGCGGACCGCGGCCGCCTGGCGCGGCAGTTGCTGACCGAATCGGTGCTGCTGAGTTTGGCGGGTGGCGCGCTGGGCCTGGGCTTCGCAGTGTGGGGGATTCGCGGGTTGACTGCACTCATTGGGAACGGACGTGAGAACTTCACGCTGCATGCAACCTTGAACTGGCACGTGCTCGCCATCGGCTTAGCACTGTCGCTGGTGACGGGGATACTGTTCGGCCTCGCTCCCACGCTTCGCTCGACGCGCGTCGATCTGAACCACTTGCTCCGGCAGACGCGCGCCGGCGCGCCACCTCTGCGTTTGTTCGCGCGCCTACACGTCCGCCCCAGCCAGGCACTGGTGATTTCTCAAATCGCGATATCGCTCCCTCTTCTAATGACCGCAGGCCTCTTCGTGCGCACGCTCAGTAATCTGAATGCTGTCAATCTCGGATTCAACAGCGAACGGGTCCTCCTGATCAGTCTGAACGCGCGGCAGGCTGGATACAGGGACTCGGCATTGGTGCGATTTTACGAAGAGGTGAGGGCGCGTCTCAGCAGGATCCCCGGCGTGCGTGGAGTGAGCGCGTCCAATCTCGCGTTGATCTCCGGCTCTGAGAGCAGCACCAGCGTCAAGCTGCCCGGCTATACCGGCAAGAGCCGGCCGGCATCCTTCTTATACGTGGGGGCCGGCTTCTTTTCGAACATGCAGATTGGGGTTCTTCTTGGGCGTGAAATTGACGAGCGAGACGTGGACCGGGGCACCGGTGTCGCGGTTGTCAACCAGGAATTTGCACGAACCTACTTCACCGGCGAAAGCCCCATCGGGCGGCATTTCCGCATGGGCATGCTGGGCGCGCTTCCGGATCTTGAGATTGTCGGTGTGTCCCGGGATGCCCGGTCCAATTCGTTAAAGCAGGACATTCCACCGACGGTATACCTGCCTTACTCGACCAACTTGATTACGCTGCAGGGCGGGATGGTATTCGAGGTGCGTGCCGCCGGCGACCCGAATGCGATTGCGCAAGCCGCGCGCGCGGCAGTCCGGCAGTGTGATGCGAATGTGCCTATTTCCGACGTTTCGACGCAAGCCCAGCACATCGATCAGGCCATGAGCCAGGAGCGCACATTTGCGACGCTGTGCACCTGTTTCGCCCTGCTCGCGGTGCTGATCGCCTGCGTGGGTTTGTATGGGACCATGGCATACACCGTTGCGCGCCGCACCAGCGAAATTGGAATTCGAGTGGCTCTGGGGGCGCAGCGCCGCAGCGTGGTCTCGATGGTGCTTGGTGAAGCGATGGCGATGGCGACAGTTGGTCTCGGCATCGGAATATTTGCGACCATCGCGGCCTCGCGCGTGTTGGAGACGTTCCTGTTCGAGGTCAAACCGAACGACCCGATGGTATTAGCCGCAGCCGTCGCAATCCTGCTCGGAGCCGTGCTCGCGGCCAGCTATGGTCCCGCGTTGCGCGCATCACAGGTGGAGCCGTGGGCTGCGCTTCGCGAAGATTAGTTGCCGTCACTTCGGCGAAAGTTGTTGCTGCAAACCGAGACGGTCAATGGTCGCCCAACGCTCCACCATCCTGCCGTCGCGGATACGCCAGAACACCATCCCGGTGAAGGAGACCGTGCGATTCGAGGGCGGGAAGGGCATCATCGGCAGCACACCCCGATGCGTTCCGGTCCATCGGGCGCGTACGGCTACGCGATCGCCTTCCGCCACAATGTCCTCAATTTCGATTCGCAGGTCGGGAAATGCGGCGAGCAGCAGAGCGCCGAACTGCAGCACGGGTTCCGGGCCGGGCGGCGTCCCTGGAGGCATCTCGTGGTCCAGAAAATCGGGCGCCAGTTGCTTCCTGATCGCCTCAGCATCTCGCTTCTGCAGGAAGGATTCGTAGTGCTCCAGTACGAGCTTCCTGTTCTCCTCGCTGGTCATCCGTTTCCTCGATCGCCTAATCCCATTATCCGCCGCTCCGCCACAATGGATGCTATTCACGCGCTCGATGCGCGGCGTTTTGTACTAAGAACCGCGGTCTATATTTATCGACCATGCGGAAAAGGTCCCGGCGAAGATTAGATATGGCGCGCTTCGCGCGCCTCTGGATTTTGGCCATTTCACCGTTAGTCTGCGAGCAGTCGCGCGCCGCGCCACTCGACAGGAAGGGTTCCTGCCGGCACGTGGCAACAGGAATCTTTCCTGTTGCGGCGAGCAGAACTCGCCCATTGGCGCGCTTCGCGCGCCTGGTACCGGCCGGGAGGCCGGTACCTACCGGAAATCGTGGGAGTTGGCTGTTGCTCCGGCTCGCAGCGGCTCGATGTGGATTGCCTTGACCGAGATTACTCCGTCCAGGTTTTGCAGTTCACCATCGATCAGCAGGAAGGGCTCGGCTAATACTTCGAATTTGTAGCGGTCGAACGTGTCCGGGGTGACGATCGCGTTCATGATGCCGCTTTCGTCTTCCATGCTGAGGAACACAAATCCATTCGCCGTTCCCGGGCGCTGCCGCACGATCACCGCTCCCGCAATCCGCACCCGCTTGCCGTTGCGTACGCGGGGCAGCCGGAGAGCCGGGGTCACGCCGAGCGCATTCATCTCCGCGCGCCGGTATGCCATGGGATGGCGGCCGACAGTGAGTCCGGTGCCGCGATAATCCGCCCATAGCCGCTCTTCGGTTTCCATTGAGCGCAGCGGCGAAGGCCCTGTCTCCTCCAACTGCTCCAGCAGCGGACCGACTGGCAGCACCGCTCGCTGCGTCTGCCACAGCGCGTCGCGACGGTGAATGTTTTCGAGCGCGTTCAAGGCGCCGATCTCCGCCAGCCGGTTCATTTCATCCTTGCGCAGTTCCGGGACGCGCACCGCCAGATCGTCGATGCTGCTGAACGGCCGCGCACGCACGATCGCCCGGCCCGCTTCCTCGCGCAGACCCTTCGCGTATCGTAAGCCCAACCGCAGCGCGCCGCCTTCGATCGTGCACTCCCATTGCGACCGGGTTACATCCACCGGCAGCACACGCAACCCGTGCCGCTGCGCATCCTTAATCAGGATCGCCGGCGAATAAAAACCCATCGGCTGGTTGTTCAACATGGCGCACGTGAACGCCGCCAGGTAATGGCACTTCAGATACGCGCTGGCATACGCCAGCAGCGCGAAGCTGGCGGCGTGCGATTCGGGAAATCCGTACAGCGCGAAGGACGTAATGGCGTGCACGATAGTATCCTGCACATCGCCCACAATGCCGTTGCGGGCCATTCCTTCGCGCAGCTTCACCTCGATATCGGCCATGCGCTTCTCGCTGCGTTTGAACCCGAAGGCCCGCCGCAACTCCTCGGCTTCGCCTCCTGAAAAACTTGCCGCGATCATCGCGATGCGCAGCAACTGTTCCTGAAACAGCGGCACGCCGAGCGTCCGCCGCAGCACAGGCTCGAGCGACGGATGCAGGCAGTCGGGCGCTTCCCTGCCCTGCCGCCGTTTCAGGTACGGGTGCACCATCTTTCCGACAATAGGGCCGGGCCTGATGATCGCCACCTGCACGACCACGTCATAAAAACGCCTGGGCCGCATGCGCGGCAGCGACGCCATCTGCGCCCGGCTCTCCACCTGAAACATGCCCACCGTATCGGCCTTCTGCAGCGCATCGAAGACGGCGGGGTCGTCCTGCGGCAGATGCGCCAGGTCCACGGTCTCGGCATAATGCTCGGGAATGAGCTTCAGCGTGTCTTCGATGACGGCCATCATGCCGAGCCCCAGCAGGTCCACCTTCACCACGCCCATATCCGCGCAGTCTTCCTTGTCCCACTGCACCACCACGCGGCCGGGCATGGTCGCCGGCTCCAACGGCACGACGGAATCGAGCTGCTCCTGGCAGATCACCATGCCGCCGGAATGCTGGCCCAGGTGACGCGGCAGATCCTGCGCCATCTGGTACAGCTCGAAAAATTTGCGCACGCGCGGGTGATTGAGGTCGAAGCCGGCCTCGCGAAATTGGCGTTCCGTGGTATCTTTCGGGTCCTTCCACTCCCACGCGCGCACAAGGCCGCTGAGCCGCTCGACGGATTCGATCTGGAACCCGAGCGCCTTGCCCACTTCCCGCGCCGCGCTGCGTCCGCGATACGTGATTACGTTCGCCGTCATGGCAGCGCCCAGTTTTCCGAAACGCTGATAGACGTATTGAATGGCGCGCTCGCGCTTATCGCCGCTGGGCAGGTCGAGATCGATATCGGGCCACTCGTGGCGCTGTTCGGAGAGGAAGCGCTCAAACAGCAGGTCCATGCCGACGGGGTCGACTGCGGTGATTTCGAGCGCGTAGCAGACCGCGCTATTCGCCGCCGACCCGCGACCCTGCACGAGAATATCGTTCTCACGGCAGAAGCGCACGATGTCCCAGACGATCAGGAAGTAGCCTTCGAGTCCCAGATGGATGATCAGGTCCAACTCGCGCGCGATCTGCTTGCGTGCACGCTCGGAATAAGGCTGATAGCGGCGGCGCGCGCCCTCTTCCACGCGTTTGCGCAGGAAGGTCGCCATGGTATCGCCCTCCGGCACCGGATAGCGCGGAAACTCGTAGCCGAGATCCTCCAGCGTGAACTCGAGCCGCGATGAAATTTCGAGCGTGTTGGAGATGGCTTCCGGCAAATCGGCAAACAGCCGCGCCATCTCTTCCGGCCGCTTCACATGCCGCTCGGAATTGCGCTCCAGCAGCCGGCCGGCCGTCTTCAGCGTGACTTTGTTGCGAATACAGGTGAAGACATCGAGCAGTTCCCGCTGCGCGCGCACCGCGTACGCCGGACCGTTCGATGCCACCACTCCGATCCCAAGTCGCCGCGAGCGCTCCACGATTTCCTGATTGCGAGCCTCTTCCTCGCGATTGAAATGCCGCTGCAGTTCACCAAAAACGTGAGTGCGGCCGAAGATATTGACGAGGCGCTCATCCGGAGAGCGTGTAACGCAAATGAGGCCGCGAGCGTATTCGGCGATCTCGTCCAAGGTGATGGCGCCCTCGCCCTTCTTCGCGCGCAATTTCATGCGAGTCACCAGGCGGCACAGGTTGCGATAGCCTTCGCGATTCTCCACCAGCAAGGGATACGAATGCCCGTTGGTGCAAGTCAGTTCAGACCCGATATGAGCCCGCACGCCGGCCTTCTTAGCAGCCATGTGAAAGCGCACGGCGCCGTATACGCCGTTGCGGTCCATGATGCCCATGGCAGGCATGTCATAAGCGGAGCAAGCGCCGGCGAGTTCCTCAGGAAGACAGGAGCCTTCGAGGAAGCTGAAAGCCGAGCGTGCGAGAAGCTCTACGTACATGGTGCTGGTTCGAGAGGCATTGCAGATTTACCACAGAGACACAGAGGACGCAGAGAGGTCACAGAGAAAACGGTTTTTGCCGCGTCAATCATAGCTGCCTTCCACGAACCACCCTCTCTCTTCACAGAACAAGCGGTACAGCGCTCCATCGCTGAGCGCCACGTCCCACTCATCGCGACTCCATGCCTGCGCCGTCCACCAATCTCCCGAGCTGCGCCATGGACCTGCCAGTTCCAGCACCTTGCCTCGAATTCCTTCCGCCGACACAAACCCTGGCTGCCCTGCGCTTAACATCACTCGCGCCAATCGCGGTGGGCGATACATGCGCAGTGCAAGTCGCGTGGATGCCGGCCGCGCTACCGCCACGCCGCCACCGGTGGGCGCTGCCGCCATTCGCCAACCCTCCGGGCGATGCGTATCCAGCAATTCCGGCCAGCCCACGCGTTGCTCTCCGACAATCGCTCGAATGCGCGCCAGCGTCAGCTCCAACTTCACCGGCTCCGGCGCGGCCGGAACATACAGGCCGCTTTGCGCCGCTTGCGGCTTCACCGGATTCGCCTGCATCCAGACGTCGATCACGGGGCGCACCGGCGGATGCGCTTCCAGATCGAGTTGCCAAAGCTTCAAAAACGCTTTCGCATCGGTGCTCGGCACAGGCAATCGCAGCGTGCGCTCATGGACGCCGCCGGCCTCGAGCTTCAACCGCAGCCGCAACTCGGTGGTCGCCAACGCACGGGTCGCCAGCCGCGTGCATAAGCCGTTGATCAGCCGCGCCAGGATGAACGCCAGCGGCTCCAGCAGTTCCACGGGATAATCCAGTTCCACGGCATCTTCGAACAGCAGCGGTTCGTCGATGGCCGCCAGCTTCCGTTCCGCCTCGCCGCGCGCCAACTCCCTCAGCCGCAGCCCCTCAGGCCCCAACCGTTCGGCGATCCCCAGCGGCGGCAGCGCGCCCAATTCGTGCAATCGCCGTATGCCCCACCGCTCCAGCGTTTCCGCCAATTCCGCCGACGGCGCCAGAATACTCACCGGCAGCGGCGCTAAAAACTTGGCCTCGTCGCCATACGGAATCACACTCACCCCGGCAAACCCGCGAGCCGCGCAGATCGCCGCGTCGGGATTGCTCGCCAGCGCGAGCCTCGCTTCCACGCCAACTTCACGCATCCGGCGAGCGATGGCCGAAGCAATCTCCTGCGGCAGTCCAAACAGACGGTCGAGCCCCGAAACATCGAGCGTCACCGTGTCCGCGCTCGTCTGCTCCACAAGGGGCGAGAACTCCGCCGCAATTGCCGTCAGATTGCCCGTTCCATGCATACACGCGAACATGGCTACCCTCGCCCCTTCGCCTCAAAGCGCGCGGCCACGGCCCGCCCCGGTTTGCGCCGCGCCACCTCCACGCCGATGCCCCGCAGCAGCCGCGAGGTGCCGCGAGCGCCGCTCCACTCCCCATTGGCCCGGGAGCATTCCAGCATCAGCGACGCGCACGTTTTCGCGTTCGATTGCCGCGCCACGCTCACCAGCACCGCCGGCGTATGCTCCACTGCGCGGCGCATACGAAACCACGACGTCAGCGAGATCCGGCGCACCCCGGTCGCAGGCGTTTCGCTGAAATCCAGCGCGATGACGCCGAAACCGCCGCCCTGAATCAGCAGGTCCGCCGACCGCAGCGCCTGCTCCGCGCTATGCCCGCAGCGAACCCAGAGCAGGTGCTCCAGGCGCACCCCGGCCGCGGCGGCCGATGGGGGGTCGAATGCATCTTCGGCATCCACCACGGCACACACTTCGCCGCGCGCTGTCGCGGACGCCAGAATGGAATGCAGCAGGCTCGTGCGCCCGCTCGACGGCGGCCCGAAAATCTCCGTCAAAGCCCCGCGCGGCAAGCCACCGGTGGCGATATCGACCCCTGAAACGCCTGTGGGCGCAAGCTCTGGAGCGCGGCGCGACTGCCAATCGAACTGCCCGCCGAGCAGCGATTCAAAATCTTTTCTGAGGACAGCCGCGCCCATTAATTCGCCTTTTATTCGCCTGCACTCTATTTTTACCGGAAGGCTCGGGCGGCTGTCAATCCCCTCTTGTCAGCGGCGCCTCTCGTTGCAATCTCTCGATTTGTAGCGTAGACTCCAGATATGGAGAGACTCCCCCGGCCCCGGCCGGTTCCCGGCCCCACTGCGATTCCGCCCGTCGCCCCCGACCGGCGCCGCGATCCCAAAGTTCGCAAGCAGATGTCTGGCCCCGCCTTGCGAACATTTTTTCAACTCGCCGCAGCGTGGAAGCTCACCGGCGACGATCAGCGCGCGCTGTTAGGCTGGCCCGCCGAATCCACCTTCTATAAATACAAAGCGGGCGATGCGGGCACTCTCTCCTATGACACGCTCATCCGCATCTCGCTCCTGCTCGGCATCTATAAGGACCTGCAGATTCTCTACCCCGACGCCGCACTTGCGGATAGATGGGTGCACCTTCCCAACTCTAACCCGCTCTTCGGCGGCCGCCCCGCGCTTGACTACCTCAAGGACGGTGGAATCGATGCCCTTTATCAACTTCGCCGCCTACTGGATGCGCGCCGCGGCGGCTGGAACTGATGCACCTGAGCGACACCTGCCGGCTGGTTCCGAGCCGCTACCCCACAGTCGGCATTCTCGATCGCATCGCCACACCCGAAGACCTGCCCTACATTTTTGAGCTTGAAACCTGGACCAACGACCGTATTTCCAACGAGCTCGGGATCATCCATCGCATACCGCCCGACGAATGGGTGGTGGGCCGGCCGATGGCGAGCGTTATCATGGCGGCGTTCTGCCATCCTCGCCCTACCGGCGGTCGCTTCAACTCCGGCGACCGAGGCGCCTGGTATGCAGCGCTCGATCTTGCCACCGCCCACGCCGAAGTCGTTTATCACCGCACGCGGGAACTGGAAGAAATCGGGGTCTTCGACACGCGCGTGCAGGTCCGGCTGTATCAGGCGGATTTCGACTGCGCGTTCCAGCAAATCGCTCCGCGCACGCCGAATCGTGCCGCGCTGCTCGACCCCGACTCCTACACGGCGAGTCAGGCATACGCGCGAGAGTTGCTGGAATCGGGGGCGAATGGCATTCTTTACCCGAGTGTGCGCCGCCCCGAAGGACGCTGCGTCGCCTGCTTCCGGCCGAAGCGAGTGCTGAATGTGAGACCGGGAGTGCACTTCGAATATCGATGGAACGGGGCGAGCAGGCCGGAGATCCGCAAGCTAGTGCCTCTGCGGTAGACTTGCGGCATCGCATCTCACCGCAGAGACGCAGAGGAACGCAGAGATTCACAGAGAACACATAAGGGCGACGCTGGCCGGAGATCCGCAAGCCGGCCTCCGCGGTAGAGTTGCGGCATCGCATCTCACCGCAGAGACACAGAGGAACGCAGAGGTTCACAGAGAAAACCTAAGGAAGGTGGTTTTCGTTTTCTCTGTGATCTCTCTCTCGTCCTCTGCGTCTCCGTGGTGAATCCGCGCTGCCTCTATATACGATGAAATGCCTTTAGGATCTCCCGCGTGGAGTAGTGCATCGCGATCGGCCGTCCGTGCGGACAACTCATCGGACAGTCCGTTGCCGCCAACGCCCGCAGCAGCCATTCCATCTTCGCCGCGTCGAGGCGCATGTTGATCTTGATTGCCGCTCGGCACGCTATTGATGCGCAGATGTTCCTGCGCAAATCATCGAGTGACGAACCACGCAGTTCGCCCTCGGCGACCTCCAGAATCTCGAACAGCACCTTTTCCAGATCCGCTGGACCGACTGCCGCGGGCGCCGCCTTCACCGCGATCGTCCGATTTCCGAACGGCTCCGTCTCAAACCCCGACGCATGCAACTCCTCCGCAATTCGCGCGTAGTCGATCTGCTGTTCCGGCGTCAACTGCACGATCAGCGGCATCAGCAATCGCTGCATTTCCACTCGCCCCGCGGCCCGTTGCTTCATCACCTGCTCAAACAGAATCCGCTCATGCGCCACGTGCTGATCGATGATCCACAATCCATCGCGTCCCACCGCGATGATGAAGCTCTCGTGAATCTGCCCGAGCGGGCGCAAATCGCTCAGCGACGATAGCGACATCTCCGGCGCGGGAATCGCTTCCGGCGGAAATTCGCCGTGCGGATCGTGCGCCGAAAGCCGCCGCATCAACTTGCCCGACGGGGGCGGACCGGGCGTCACCTCTAGCGGCGGCGCACTGAAATCGAGCCGCGGCTCAGGAGCCGCGGCCGGCCGCAGCGAAAACTCCGGCAGAGCCGCCGTCGCCGGCGCTTCCACCAGCGTCTCCGCCACCGGAGCGTCATTCGCCAGCATTTGGCTGAACTCCGAATATGGCAATCGAGCCGCCGCCTGTTCTGCGACAGCCGGCGGACGCGGCGAAAACGTGGGCGCGGGCCGGCTCTCCATCAATCGTTCGCGTAATGAATCCCGCACGAAGTCATGCACGAACGAGCCGTGCCGGAACCGCACTTCGGTCTTCGAAGGGTGCACATTCACGTCCACCTCTTCGGCATCGCACTCCAGAAACAGCAGCGCGAACGGATAGGCGCTCGGCGGCATCAGGTTGTGGTACGCCGACGAAATCGCATGCAGAATCAGCCGGTCGCGAATCAGCCGCCCGTTCACAAAAATGTAGATGGAATTGCGATTCCCCTTCTGCACCTGAGGCCGCGAGAAAAAACCGTTCAAGCGAAACAGATGGGTGGGCGCTTCGTCCGGCTCGCGCCGGTATTCCGCGATCGCTTCCGAGGGCGGCAGCGAAGGCGGAATCAGCAGAATCTCCTTCTCCCGATTCCCAACCTCCACCAGTTCATCGAGCACCTGGCTGCCGAACACCTGGTAAACCCGCTCTTTCATCGACTCCACGGGCGTTACGTACAGCAGTTCCGCACCCGCACTGGTCAATTGAAACGTCTTATCGGGATGCGCCAGACTGTAATGAGTCACAAGCGACGCTACATGCGCGAGTTCTGTTTGCTCTGTGCGCAAAAATTTGCGGCGCGCCGGCACATTATAGAAAAGGTCGCGGACCGTGATGGTGGTGCCGCCGCCGAGCGCCGCCTCGTCGCACCGCAGCATCTTGCCGCCGGCGATTTCGATGGTCGTCCCGGTGGTCTCTTCGGCGGATCGTGTTTCCAGCAGCAGCCGCGACACCGACGCGATCGACGGCAGCGCCTCGCCGCGAAACCCGAGTGTCGCGATGGAGAGCAGATCCTTCACATCGCGCAGCTTGCTGGTGGCGTGGCGCTCGAAGGCGAGCAGCGCATCGTCGCGCAGCATGCCGCAGCCATCGTCCACAATGCGGATGAGGCGGCGGCCTCCGGCTTCGACTTCCACGCGTACTTCCCTGGCCCCGGCATCAAGGGAATTCTCGAGCAGTTCCTTCACTACGGACGCCGGACGCTCCACGACCTCGCCCGCGGCGATCTTGTTCGCCACTTGATCCGGAAGGATGCGGATGCGGCCCATGCGTCACCAATATAACGTGATAACGCAGCCTTTACCTGCCGGGCGGTTTTGGCAGTCGCGCTCCGCGCGACCCGACAGGAAGGATTCCTGTCGGCACGTGACACCAGGAATCTTTCCTGGCGTGACGCGCTACGCGCGCCTCTCGGCTTCCCGCCCGCTCAATCCCGCACAACACACATGCCAACTTTGCTCTGAATAGGACATTTCTATTCCGCCGCGCCCCTCAATTCGTTGACCTCGCTCCGACGAGCGCGATATAAACGTTTCGAGCGCGAGAGGGGGGACATGTCCACTTACGAAAAACTAGCCCACGACGCCTACAAATATGGCGACGAATTCGTTAACCGGGCGCCTGCGATCGCCTCGCAAATCGGCATTCCCGCCGAATGGCTGCTGGCGATCATCGCTCTGGAAACCAGCGACTTCAAGGCCTCGGGACCGCCATGGGGAGGCCGAAACCCCTTCGACCACGGCGGAGGCATCATCGGCTTCACAGGAGCCGACGGTGGGGCTTGGGAACACATGACCCCGACGCAACAGCTCGATCTCCTTCCCGCCTACTTTACGCGGCTCAAGGCTAAGCTCGATATCTCAACGTTCAGGTCTCCCATCGAGGCTTATTTTTTGGTCAGGGCGCCGGGAGGATTGTTAATGGGCCCGCGAGACACCCGTGTCGGCGGCAAAATAGACTGGGGCGGCAGCCGGGGCATTCAGAACGCCACCAGACAGGACGTCGTGGACATCGCAACAAGAATCTTCAAAGAGCACGGACTCACTTGGAGCGAGCCTACAGTCGGCATGGAAGGGAAATGGTCCGTAAGAATCGGACCGTGGCTCGGAATGTTCGTATTTAAGTCCGACGGATATGTCTGGTATGCGACCGATAACCGGCGAAGCGCTGCGCCCGGTTTCCCTACCGCTGAGCCGGAAATCGCAGAATCCGACCGCACCTACGGGCATTGGGAAAAAGTAGGAGCAAGCGTTCGATGGCGGTTCGGCGCGAAGGGGAACGTCTATAGCGACATTCGCAGGTGGGAAGCTCCCTTGGCGGCCCCGGCCCCAGGCAAAAAATGGGACGTCACCATCAGACCGGTAGGCCAAGGGTTCGCCAAAATGTGGAGAGGTTCCCCGGAACCGGCCCTCACCGCCGCCGGCACAACTACCTAAACCGGGCGCGCTCCGCACGATCCGGCAGGAAGGATTGCTGCCGGCACGTCAAACCATCAGGTTCAGTATTTCAACTGTGATAACCTGAAATTTCCACGTGTGCCGTCGCGTGTCAGCGAAGCTCTCGTATTACGAACCTATCCTCTGAAAGAGGCCGACCTCGTCGTCAGTTTCTTCACCCGGGATCAGGGTAAGTTGCGCGGTATAGCCAAGCGGGCGCGGCGTCCGAAAAGCAGTTTCGGCGCGGGCCTGGAGCGCTTGTCGCACGTGCGTATGGCGTACTTTCAGCGCGAAAACCGGGAACTGGTGAGCCTGGATTCCTGCGAATTGATCCATTCCCAATTCGCCCTGGTTTCCGATTACTGGACAGGAGTGGCGCTGGATTTTTTCGCCGAAGTGAGCGAGCAGATGATGCCGCTTTCCGAGCCGAATGAGAAGTACTTTCGGCTGCTGCTGGCGGTACTTGAGTTTTTGAAAGCGGCGGATGAAAGCGCCGCGTGGCGCGCGGTGACTTACTTCGCGTTATGGGCTGTGAAGCTCTCCGGCTGGTTGCCGGAATTGAATGTGTGCCTGAGTTGCGGCAGCGCGCTGGAGGAACCCGGCGAACGGGCGTTCTTCAGTCGCGGACGCGCCGGCTTGATTTGCGGCCACTGCCGCGGCGCGGGGATGGGGTACAACTGGGAATTGAGCGCGGATTCACGATCGACGGCGGCCGAGATGTTGCGCACACCCGTGGCGAACCTCTCGCTCACGCAGTGGAGCCAAACCACTGCCGCGGACCTGCGCCGGTTTCTGGTGCAGCAGATCGAAGCGCACGCGGAACGCCGTCTCATCACCGCTCCGCTGCTCATCGATGCCTGGCCCGCGGCGGCCGGAAACTAACCTGACATGCAATCTTTTCAAGACATCATCTTCAAGCTCAAAGCCTACTGGGCCGACCGCGGCTGCATCATTCAGGAGCCCTACGATGTCGAAGTGGGCGCGGGCACCATGGTTGCCGAGACGTTCCTGCGGGTGCTCGGGCCGGATGCGTATCGCGTCGCGTATGTGCAACCCAGCCGCCGGCCGGCGGACGGCCGTTACGGCGACAATCCGAACCGCCTCTACAAACATTCACAGTTGCAAGTGATCCTCAAGCCCTCGCCGGCGGACATTATCGAGCAGTATCTCGGCAGCCTGGAAGCGATCGGTATCGATCTGCGGAAGCACGACATTAAGTTCGAAGAAGATAACTGGGAGGCGCCGACGCTCGGGGCGTGGGGCATCGGCTGGCAGGTGATGCTGGACGGGTTGGAGGTCACGCAGTTCACCTACTTCCAGCAGTGCGGTGGCATCGATCTGGAAGTGGTTCCCGCTGAAATTACATACGGGCTGGAGCGGCTCACCGCGTTTCTGCAGGTGAAGGATAGCGTTTACGACATCGAGTGGACCAAGGGCTTCACGTACCGCGATGTGCGGTACAAGGACGAACTGCAATACTCGGTCTACAACTTCGAGATGGCGGACATCGCGATGTTGTGGCAGCTGTTCGATCTGCATGAGGCCGAAGCCGCGCGGTTGCTTGGGTTGTACAACGCCAAGGATGCGGCGAAGAAGCGCTTCCCTCTGCTGCCTGCGTACGATCAGGTGCTCAAGTGTTCGAACATCTTTAATACGCTGGATGCTCGCGGCGCGATCAGTGTCACGGAGCGGGTTGGCGTGATTCAGCGCGTGCGCAAGTTGGCGGTGGCGGTTGCGGCGGCGTGGGTCGATCAGCAGAAGGAAGTCGCTGAAGTCGCGGAGGTGGCGCAGTGAGTCGCTTTCGAGGCACATGCGAAAAATCCGGCGCTTCGCACTCAATCCGTTTTTCGAAATACCTTTTACCGCTCCCTGACGGGTTTGTGAAAAAAAACCGGCTGCTGTTCTCGTCGCGCTGCATTCGCCTTTCGATGCACCTTTTACCGCTTCCTGACGGTCGCGGCTCCGTTAGCAGAATCAACTCATACGGAGCCGTGACCGTAAGGGAGCGGCAAACGGTGCCGGGGATACGGAAGCAATTCGATTTTTTCACAACCCCTGACGGAGCGCTAAAAGGTGTAACGGAGGTGGCGCGGTGAGTCTCCCTTTTCTGCTCGAAATCGGCACCGAAGAGATTCCCGATTGGATGATTCCGCAGGCGCTGCAGAGCTTGCGCCTGCAATTCGAAAAGCTGGAAATTCCACACGAATCTCTGCGCATGGACGCGACACCGCGGCGCCTGGTGCTGCGCGCCGAAGGGGTCGTCGAAAAGCAGGCGGATAGCGAAGAACGAGTGATGGGGCCCGCGAAATCCGCTCCTCCGAAAGCGGTCGAAGGCTTCGCCCGCAAGCAGGGACTTCGCGTGGAAGATCTGCAAATCGAATCCACGCCGAAGGGCGAGTATTACTGCTTTACGAAGAAGGCGCGTGGCCGCGAGACCAAGGAGATTCTGGCGCAAGCGCTTCCCGAACTGATTCCGCAAATCTACTTCCCGAAGACGATGTACTGGACCGGCAAGAGCGGTCCGCGCTTCATCCGTCCGATTCGATGGATCGTGGCGCTGCTCGGGGAAGAGGTGGTGCCGTTCGAGCTTGCGGGCGTTCGCAGCGATGCGCTCACGAGCGGGCATCGCCGCCTCGGCGCGAAAGAGATCGTGGTCACCACTGCCGATTACGAGCAGCGGCTGCGCGACCACTTCGTAATTCTCTCGGCCGAAGAGCGGCGCACGAAGATCACCAACGAGCTCGCGGGCGTGCTGGTGAAACCTGACCCGGCGCTGCTCGAAACGCTCGTCTACATCACAGAATTTCCTACGCCGATCACCGGCAGCTTCGACGCGCAATTCCTCGAATTGCCTGAAGAGGTGCTGGTGACGGTGATGCGGCATCACCAGAAATATTTCTCCATCGAAGACCGCGAAGGGAAGCTCGCGCCGCAGTTCGTGGCGGTGATGAACATCGATTCCGACCCCGAAGGCTTCGTGCGCAACGGCAATGAGCGTGTGCTCCGCGCCCGCTTCAACGACGCGCGGTTCTTCTGGGAAACGGACCAGAAGAAGAGCCTCGAGGCGCGCAAGCAGGATCTGGCGAGCGTCACGTTTCAGGCCAAACTCGGCAGCTATCTGGAAAAGACTAACCGCAACGTCGAGCTGGTGAAGGAACTCGGCGGCAATGTTTACGCGCAGCGCGCGGCCGAACTGCTGAAGTGCGATCTCACTACGGAACTGGTCAAAGAGTTCACGGAGCTGCAGGGCGTGGTGGGCGGCCTCTACGCGCGCGTTCAGGGCGAGCCCTCCGAAGTCTGGCAGGCCATCTACGATCAGTACAAGCCGGAGAGCATGGACGATGCGATTCCGCGCAATCGCACCGCACAATTGGTCGCGCTCGCCGACAAGCTCGATACGCTGCGCGGCTGTTTCAAGGCCGGCCTCATCCCGACCGGCTCGCGCGATCCGTTTGCGCTGCGCCGCGCGGCTCAGGGCGTGGTAAAGATTATCGTCGAAGGCAAATTGGAGTTACCGCTCCTCGATCTGATCCGCGGCGACGAAGCGCTCATCAGCTTCTTCGAAGACCGCGTCAAGTTCTACTTCAAAGACATACGCGGCTTCAAGTACGACGAAGTGAACGCCGCGATGGCGGCCGGCTGGAACAACCTGGTGGACCTGGATGCGCGCCTCACGCGCATTCAGAACCTGCGCCCCACGCCGGATTTCGAACCACTGGCAGCCAGCTTCAAGCGCATACGCAACATTCTGGAGCAGGCTAAATTCGCGGGCGGCGGCACGATCGACGAAGCCCTCCTCGAACCCGGACCGGAGCGCGACCTCTACGATGAGTCTCGACGCATCGCGGGCCAGCCCATCGAGAGCACCATCTCGCGGCTGCGTCCCAAGGTGGACCTGTTCTTCGACAAAGTTTTGGTAAACGCGCCGGATCCGAATGTCCGGCAAAACCGTTTGACGCTGCTCAACACGCTGTTACGTGAATTTTCCACGATAGCGGACTTTTCGGAAATTGTTACTACTTCATAGGAGCTAAGAATGAAGAAGTTTGTCTACTCGTTCGGCAATGGAACGGCCGACGGGGACGGAACGATGAAAGACGTGCTCGGGGGCAAGGGCGCCGGGCTTGCGGAGATGTCGCGGGCCGGCGTGCCGGTGCCGCCCGGATTCACGATCTCGACGGAGGTGTGCAACATCTTCTTCGACAACAAGCGCACCGTGCCGCAGGAGATTGAAGACCAGGTGGACACGGCTCTCGCCAAGCTCGAAAAGAGCCTCGGCAAGAAGCTCGGCGATGCCGCCGACCCGCTCCTCCTCAGCGTGCGCAGCGGCGCGAAGTTCAGCATGCCCGGCATGATGAACACGATTCTCAACCTCGGCCTCAACGACGAGACCACCGAAGCATTGGCGCAGAAGACCGGCAATGCGCGGTTTGCGTACGATTGCTACCGCCGTTTTATTCAGATGTTCGGCGAAGTGGCGCTCGAAATCGACATGGAGAAGTTCGACGAAGCCTTCGACGCGCGCAAGCACAAGGTGAAGGCGAAGCTCGATACCGACCTCACGGCCGATGACCTGAAGGCGATCATCGGCGAGTACAAGAAGATCGTCAAGAAGGAAACCAAGAAGGACTTCCCGCAGGACGCCAAAGAGCAACTCACGCTGGCGCGCAATGCCGTCTTCAATAGCTGGTGGAATCCGAAGGCAAGCTATTACCGCAAGATGGAAAAGATCGCCGACAACCTGGGCACTGCCGCGAACGTGCAGGCGATGGTGTTCGGCAACATGGGCGAGACGTCGTGCACCGGAGTCGGCTTCACGCGCGACCCCGGCAGCGGCGAGAAGGTCTTCTACGGCGAGTTCCTGGTGAACGCGCAGGGCGAAGACGTGGTGGCCGGCATTCGCACACCGCAGCCGATCAGCGAGCTGAAGAACTGGAACGAAGCCGTCTACAACAACCTGGTCGAAATCACCAGCAGCCTTGAGAAGCACTACAAGGATATGCAGGATTTCGAATTCACGGTGGAGGACGGCACGCTGTTCATGTTGCAGACGCGCAACGGCAAGCGCACCGGTCCGTCGGCCGTGCGCGTGGCGGTGGAGATGCATCAGGAAGGCCTCATCGATGAGAAGACGGCTGTCCTGCGTGTCGCTCCGCAACAACTCGATCAGCTCTTGCACCCGGTGTTCGACACTGCATCGTTGAAGAAGCTCGTGAAGGTGACCAAGGGCATCGATGCTTCGCCGGGCGCGGCGGTCGGCCGTGTGGCTTTCTCGGCGGATGACGCTGTCGTACTCAGCCAGAAGAGTCCGGTGATTCTGCTCCGCAAGGAAACGACGCCTGACGATATTCATGGCATGGACGTCGCGAAAGGGATTCTGACGGCCATCGGCGGCAAGAGCAGCCACGCGGCCGTGGTGGCGCGCGGCATGGGCCGTCCGTGCGTGGTGGGCGCGGGCGCAATCTCGATCAGCGAGCGGAATAAGGTCGCGACGGCGAAGGTGGGCGATAAGACGATCACCATCAAAGAAGGCGACTGGATCAGCATGAACGGCACGACGGGCGAGGTTTACCTCGGCCAGGCCGAGACTAAGGATCCGGACCCGAATTCGCCGGTATTCGCCAGCTTCATGAAGATGGCTGACAAGTATCGCGGCGGCTTCGGCGTTCGCGCGAATGCCGATATTCCGCGTGACGCGAAGGTGGCGCGTGCCTTCGGTGCCGAAGGCATAGGGCTCTGCCGCACGGAGCACATGTTCTTCGCCGAGGATCGCATCGAGCACATGCAGCACATGATCCTGCAGCGCGACGAAAAGAGCCGCCGCAAGGCTCTCGCGAAGCTGCTGCCCTTCCAGCGCAAGGATTTCGCCGGGCTGTTCGAAGCGATGGATGGCTTCCCGGTCGTGATCCGCACGCTCGATCCGCCGCTGCACGAGTTCCTGCCAAAACGCGAAGAGCTGATGGTGGACGTAGCGACGCTGCCGTACGCCGACATCAAAAAGAAGAAGGAACTGGTCGCGAAGTACGGGCGGTTCGGCGCCGAGGTGAAGAACCTCAAGACGGTGCTGCCAGACCTGCTGCATCGCGTGGAAGAGCTGCACGAGTTCAACCCGATGCTTGGCCATCGCGGCTGCCGTCTTGGGATCACGTACCCGGAGATCACTGAGATGCAGGCGCGGGCCATCTTCGAGGCTGCCGTGCAGGTGGCGAAGAAGGGCAAGAAGGTGATTCCGGAAGTCATGATTCCGCTGATCGGCGGCGTCAAGGAACTGGAGAATCAGAAGAAAATCGTGGTGCAGGTTGCCGAGGAAGTGCTGGGTAAGGCTGGCATGAAGGATCTCAAGTACATGGTAGGTACCATGATCGAGATTCCGCGCGCTGCGCTCACTGCGGATTCGGTGGCGAAGGAAGCCGAGTTCTTCAGTTTCGGCACCAACGATCTCACGCAGACCACGATGGGCCTCTCGCGCGACGACTATACGAAGTTCCAGAAGGACTACGAGGATCGCAAGATTTTCGCCAACGATCCGTTCGGCGTTCTGGACCAGGAAGGCGTCGGCAAGCTGGTGGAAATGGCGGTGAAGCTGGGTCGCGGCACCCGGCCGGACCTGGAGGTTGGAATTTGCGGCGAGCATGGCGGGGAGCCGAGCTCGGTGCAGTTCTGCTACAGGGCCGGGATGAATTATGTGTCGTGCTCCCCGTATCGAGTGCCGATCGCACGGTTGGCGGCGGCGCAAGCTGCGATCTCCGGCGATAAGAGCGAGGCGCAGCGCACGGCGTAATCGCCAGGCAGGAGTGGTGAGTGGGCCGGAGCTTCCGTTTGGGAGGCTCCGGCTTTTTTTGTCTAGGCACGTCGGGGGCGGAGGCGCTTTAGCGGGTCTTGGAGGCGAGGCTCGCGGACGGGATGTCAACGTTCTGGTTGGGCCGGCGGGGGCCGCGGAGGTAGGTCGCAGCAATGCCGGCGATGACCGCGCCGGCGACACCGCCGAGGATGGTCCAGACTACGAGAACCTCGGCGTGGTGCTCGAAGGTGTTACCGCTCCCCTCACCCGTCTGCGAAAAATGCGGCTGCTGTTCTCTTTGCGCTCCATCCGCCTTTCGACGCACCTTTTGCCGCTCCCTCACGGTCACGGCTCCGTTCGTAAGGGAGTAACCATGGCCCTGTGGGCCGCCGATAGAAATGAAAGTCGGCGTAGTGCATCCTGGTATCGGTAGCGGCGCGTTTGAGGTCGGTATTCCGCTCTGGAGATGTTGAGGCCGAAG